>Ga0207964_1000202_pt1 | contig 19573 bp, 17 predicted proteins | sample Knorr_S23_td_250_FD_185608 | JGI IMG/M metagenome (GOLD analysis project Ga0207964, IMG submission 185608) | Marine microbial communities from Southern Atlantic Ocean transect - Knorr_S23_td_250_ad_251m_LV_A (SPAdes) (version 2) | ecosystem: Environmental > Aquatic > Marine > Oceanic | place...
TTCAGTCGTGAGGTGCTTTACAGCAAAAATGTAAATTTTCATAGGCCACAGAATCGGCTTTCACAGAATCGGCAGCATAACCCAGTTTACTGATTATCGATCTGATATGTTCTAAAGATGTTTTGTCATTTCTGTAGCGAACCGTTAGGACTCCTGTTTCCACATCCATCTGGGCGAACTTCAATCCTTTTTCAAAAACCAATGTTTTATCTACAATAAGTTCCTCACACATCTCACAAACCGCACTGGTTTGGATCTTTACCGTTTCAACTTTTTTACTTTGGGCTAACAATACGGTTGACAACATCACTAATGATATCCAAATAATGTTTTTCATGTCTTTCGTTTTTAATCGTTAATCCGTACTCGTATTCCCGAGTACCATTTTCTTCCCATGACGGGACCCCAAATCATAGCAGCATCAAAATTCTCGCTAAACGGGTTTTCCACATTTCTTATCGGATTGTCCTGCAAATAATTTAATGCATTTTCAACCCCAAAATACCACTCAAGCTTCTTAAATCGACGTGTAAGCTGTCCTGAGAGTAAATTGAAGTTCGGCGACCAAAATTCTTCTACGAAGTCTTCACCCAAACCTTGTGCAGGTACTCTACTCGGTCCAATATTTTGCAAGGTTAAATTTGCATCCCACTTATCTTGCCAGCTCGTGTAAGAAAGCTGAACTAATGAGCGGTATTTCGCAACAAAAGGAACATAAGTACTTGTCAAAGCATCACCAACATATGTGGTTTTCGTTTCATTCCACTTCTGAGCAAATTTTACTTCCCAACCTTCAGCAGGCTCAATGCTTGCATCCAACTGCAAACTTGTAGAATATGATTCTCCGCTTAAATTGTACATGTTTATTTTTTGGCTTTGCTCCACATCTACAACAACCTGGTTTTCGAAATCTGTTTGATAGAAATCCATATTAAATGTGGACTCCTTTCCCAAAACGTGAACGTTGTACGTGAAATTAAATCCGTAATTCCAGGCTTTTTCAGTTTCCAGATTCGCATAATCGTCCATTTCTAATTTTCTTGAGCTAAAGAAATACGAAATATTTTCTGCCAACACATTAGCCTGTCGATGCGCTCTACCAGCGGAGGCACGAAGTGCCATATTCTCTACGGGATTGTAACGCAAGTGCAAACGTGGACTGTACCACATTCCCCATTGTTTGGAATAGTCTGCTCGCATTCCTAAAATACTGGAAAATCGAACACATTTCTTGTATTGAAATTCTCCAAAAGCACCCAAAGTTTGATCATAACGCTCATAATCCCCTTCGTCATCCGATCCAGACTTTAACTTTTCCTGATAGTTATCTCCATAATAACTCATTCCCAACTTGTAAGACTTGGAGTCATCCCCAAAATTTGACTGATAGATCGCGTTTAAATAGGCGCTATGCTGCGACCCTGAGTAGTGCGAATTACCAAAACTCGTTTGCTGTTCATGGTAACGCAAAGAGCTAATAAGTCCTAAACTTGTTCCGGGTTTATCAAAAATAAATCCCGTTTTAGAATGAAATTCTGCCTGCTCGGTATGCATATCAACTTCGTAAGGTCTGGCAAACTCAAACACATCTGTATCGGGGTCGTCAGCACTTATTTGTCCGGATAATTTATCTTCGGTTAAATACCGAAAACCAAACAGAATATGGCGGTTGTCAAATCCCAAATATTCCCACCTGTTCAATAAAGAAATCCTGTTGGTTTGAGGGTCGTCGGCAAAATGATCGTCATTGTGATCTACCGATCTCCCCAAATAAGAATAATGCCCTAACAAAGCGGTTTGCCAATCTCCTTTTACGGGAGCAGAAATAATAAAATTATTTTCCATCATTCCGGCGCTATTCAAATAAGTGTTCCAAAAGATCTTGTCTGCCGTTTGAGGCTTAAACAACTCTACGTTTATTTGCCCACTCAAAGACTCAAACCCATTTACTACAGAACCTGTTCCTTTAGCAACCTGAATGGATTCGATCCAGGAACCCGGCAGATAATTCAACCCGTAAGATGCTGAAAGGCCTCTTAAAAGCGGCATGTTTTCAAATAAAATTTGCGTGTAAACCCCATCCAGACCTAGCATTTGAATTTGCTTAGCCCCCGTAATGGCATCTGTAAAACTTACATCTACCGATGGATTCGTCTCAAAGCTTTCTGACAGATTGCAACAAGCTGCTTTATGCAATTCTGCTCCCGAGATCCATTCTACGTTTTTTACTTGTAACAGTGATTTGGCATTTGTTTTTTGACGGTCCACAAGCCTGACTTCATCAAGCGTTTTCGGGCTCAAAATAAATTGTATTTCCCCGGCTTTTTTCACCTCTATGGTGTCACTTTCATAGCCTACAAAGCTGGCCACTATGGGGTGAGGGTAGTCATGATCTGTTTGAATTACAAAAGCTCCCTGAACATCTGTAACCGTTCCTTGCTGATCTTTGACGCAAAACACATGTGCGCCAGGCAAAGGATTTAGATCACCCTGTGCATCACGCTCAAATACAAAGCCCTTTATCTCATGCTCAGAATAATCCGTCTGTGCATACAATTGGTTTACTCCTACTATTAAAATCAATAGCAGGACAAGTTTTTTTCTCATAATAAATAAATGACATAGACTCTTCCCAATGACAGGTAAAGCCTATGTGTAATAAAGATACAAATATATCATCAATTATGATGCCGTAATCAGTGGGCAATTTGAAATTACGTAATTGAATCGTGCGGTCGTCAGCCCCCCCTTCGACAGGCTCAGGGTGACAACTCAAAACTTCACTGATCACTCATCACTCATCACTGGTCACTAATACAAAAACTTGTTGTAGGGATAACGTCGGGCATGAATTTCCTTCACCAGATCATAAGTCGTGGTTTTAAATTCCTCCCAGTTTTCCTTCTTGTGTGCAGAAATAAAAATACAGTTATTGTTGATCTTCGACATCCAGGTTTTTTCCCAGTCTTTAAGTGAGTTATTATCACGTGTTCTCGGAGTCAGATCATCTTCTTCTTTAGGTGTGTAAGAAAACAGGTCGATCTTATTAAATACCATTAAAGTGGGTTTATCTGAAGCCTGAATCTCATCTAAAATTTTATTTACCGATTCTACCTGCTCCTCAAAGTGTTCGTGAGAAATATCAACTACGTGAATCAGGAAATCCGATTCCCGGACTTCATCTAAGGTAGATTTAAAGGATTCAACCAGCTGCGTAGGCAATTTGCGAATGAATCCTACTGTATCCGAAAGTAAGAAGGGAAGGTTTTGGATCACCACCTTACGAACGGTAGTATCCAGGGTTGCAAAGAGTTTATTTTCAGCAAACACCTCGGACTTGCTCAAAGCATTCATAATGGTGGATTTCCCAACATTGGTGTAACCCACCAAAGAAACACGAATCATCTGTCCTCGATTTTTACGCTGCGTAGCCATCTGTTTGTCGATGGTTTTTAGCTTTTTTTTCAAAAGCGATATTCGCTCGCGGATGATACGTCTGTCGGTTTCAATCTCAGTTTCCCCCGGCCCCTTCATTCCTATTCCCCCTTTTTGCTTCTGCAAGTGTGTCCACATTCTGGTTAAGCGGGGTAATAAATATTCGTATTGCGCCAATTCTACCTGAGTACAGGCGTGAGCTGTTTGAGCTCTGCCCGCAAAAATATCAAGAATAAGATTTGTTCTGTCGAGAATTTTACGTTCACCAAATACGGTTTCAATATTTCGCAGTTGAGAAGGCGTGAGCTCATCGTCAAAAATTACAATGTCAATATCGTGCTCCTCAACATATTCTGCAATCTCATTAATTTTACCGGATCCAATAAACGTTTTAGGGTTTGGCTTAGCTACTTTTTGGGTAAATCGCTTTACCGGCTGGGCACCGGCAGTTTCAGCTAAAAAAGCCAATTCATCTAAATACTCCTTCGACTTTTTCTCGTCTTGAAACTGAGTAATTACACCGACTAAAACGGCTTTCTCTCCGGTAGGTTTAATCTCTACTTTTTGCGACATAAATTAGGCTTAAGGCCATACTGACCAAGGAATTCTACTAAGAATTAAAACCAAAGCAATAAGATAGTAAACCCACTTTACCTTGTGCTTTAGGCTGTCAGCAATATCTTTTTTTGATTTTGAATATGCCATTGTAATAAACACAATCGCTAAAATCATCATTAAGGGGTGCTCTAAAGCATACAGACGCAATGAAGAATCTTTCATGGCTGCCCCTATATCATTCAACCCTGTTGTGCTTATCGGACTAACAAAATACAAAATACATCCAATTAATAATTGCAGGTGTGCAAGAATTAAAACGATCAATCCATTTTTACGATGTGCCTCTGTATGTGCCTGCCCCCTGCGGTAAGCAACAAACGATTTTATTAATGCCAAAATCAATACCGTTAACAATAAATACGGCATAAAACTGTGTAAATGTTTTAATCCTGTGTACATAGTTTGGTTTTTTATTTCTACAAACTTACTAATTTCAACAGCAATGCAGTCTTTCCGGGAGATATCTTAAACAAATCTTTTACGAGGAGTACAAAAACGCCACAAAATGTTTTCTCAGGAAAAATAAGACCCTCTAAAAAAGTATCTTCGCAAAGGATTTAACATTCTCTTTTTACTGAATTATGAAGTATCGAATTTTAAGTGCTGAAGAATTAGAGCCTTTGAAGGACGATTTTATCAAATTCCTTTCTGCCAACACCATTACCGGCGAAGATTGGGCAAAGATAAAAGCAGATAAGCCGGAAGAAACCGAAAAAATAATTGGCATTTTCAGTGACATTGTTTGGGAAAGGTCATTGGAGAAAATTAAATTCCTGGAACACCGCGATGAAAAATATTTAAAGGTCTTTCACTGTGGAGAAGAGAAAATTAATCTGGTGGGCTTTTCAGTAAATGCCGAAAATGCTCCTTCGCTTCTAGCCGAAGACACCTTTGCTAAATTAGCCTCCGGCGAAATTAAGTTCTCTGAGCTAAATGCTGAATTATACTCCTCCGAAAAAGATTACAAAGGCAATCGATCCGCCGAAATGTTTAAGATGATGGAAGCCGGTTGCATCCCCTGTGAAGAGGCTTATTACTATGGAATAAAATCTTTGATGAAATAGCCTTTGACGAAGACGAAGGCCTAAGAGACGTCTTTTATAAAAATAAAAGACCCTCTCTTTCGAGAGGGTCTTTCGTATCATAAATGCGATTAAAATTAATAGAACTTCGCTCTGTTATCTTCAATATCAGCTAATTCTTTTAAAGCGTTAAACACTTCAAAATTCGCTCTGGGTTGCAACTGCCCTTCCAATTGCTTCTTTAAAGCCGTGTAATCTTTAGGTGCTGTAGATTCTTTAAAATTATCCGTAGACACAACATACACACCATTATTACCAATAACCGGCTTAGAGATTTGTGCTTTTTCTATTCCGTAAAAGGCTCCTACAACATTCGGCTCAAAACCTCCCGGTATCGCATTAGAAGTAAAAGCTATGGTATTCACCTGTTCCGGAACAAGGTTCATCGCAGCGGCTAAATCATCAATATTGCTCGCTTTAGATAGATGCTTATTAAACTCTTCCGTTAAAGCCTCACCACTCTTTTCGCGTTTTACAGCGATTTCAATTTGAAAGCGAACCTCTTCTAAGTCTTGTGTTCCTTCTTCAGTAATATCCGTTAACATAACAACAACAATACGGTTGTTTTGATCTTCTAATTTGACTGTGTTTAATTTCGTATTATCATTGTAAGCCCAAAATACCAGATTACGAGCTTCTCCAATACCTGAAACCGTGCGATCGGCATCTTGAACAATGGCTGTTGTAAGGGCTACATTTTTCTCATCTGCTAGAGCTTCTAAACTCTCGGCATCCGTTGCTGCAGCCATTTCACTTGCCTGAGCATAAATTTCATTCGCAGTTTCCTCACTGGCATCCATTGCCATGTCAATAATAGCAACCTGGATAGAGTCGTTACGACGAGCATTTAAACGAGCTACTTTATAACTCTCATCTTCCTCATAAGGTCCATACACAAAGCCTACTTCAGCATTTCTCATTACAGATTCAATAGCAGGAGAAAGTTGTCCTTCAGCGTAAAAAGAAGGATCAAAAGAAGAGTCAGCATAAGCATCTACAAAAGAGGCTGCATCATTTGTATTTCTAAAACCTTCAACAGTTTCATTTGCCTTAGCCGTTTTGTTGTAAACAACTTTATCTTCAATTAGACCTGCAAGACGTGCTTTAACAGCATCTTTATCCGCCTGCGTAGCAATAATGTCAAAAATCGCCAAAGTCAATTCTCGAGAAGCATTTTGAGGGAAATCTTCTTTATGTGTACTGTAATACGAAGAAACTTCTGAATCGCTTACTTCAATATTCGTGTCAAAAGGTTTAAATACATAACGTCCGCTCGCTTTTGTGCCTTGTTCATTGTAATACACCTCAGCATCAATGTTTGAAGCAGTTAAACCCTGGCGGATCAAATTATTATACTTTTGACCTAAACGCTCTTTGCGAATAACATCTTCAAAATACATCCATCGTTGTGGGTCGTTGTCATGAATTTGTTGAATAACAGATGCCAACTGTGCCGGGGTGATGTCTTGTCCGGAAACCCCAAAAAATTGTCTTGCCGTTGCCGACATCTCTCCTGACTTGTATCCAAAAGTCAAACCTGCTAATTCTTCCGAACTAATAGAAAGGCCTAAATCAGCATATTGCTCTCCCATGATGACATCAGTCACCTTGTCTGCCCACAAATTATCTCTTAAGCCATTGCGATCCTGCCGCCCGCTAAAAATACGATCTATGTTTTGTGCTTCTGTTTCAAATTCACGATAGTCAATGACCTCATCATTTACCTCTCCTAATACTCCCTGCGCACTATTGAACAAAGAAGTGCCGGAGCTCATCAAATCTCCTAAAAGAAATGCTCCCATAGCAATCCCAATTCCTCCAACAAGAAGCCCGGAACGCTTTCTGAGTTTATCAAGTGATATCATTATAAGTGTGTTTTTCGTTAATCAAGTGAGCGAATATACAAAAGTTCTTGAAAAATAGGCTCCTTAAGCAGGGCGGAAAAGCTGTACTTTTTCAATTCTTGTTTGCTCCACTTCTAAGATTTCGAAACTAAAATGACCCATATCAATTCTTGCATTTAATTCGGGGATGCTCTCACAGTAGTGAACAATCAAGCCACTCAGTGTTTCATAATCATCTGATTCGGGAAGTTTTAAGTGGTATTTTTCATTCAAATAATCAATTTCATGTCGGCCCGAAAAAATAAATTCTTCTTCAGAAATTTGAATTTCAACAAGGGCTGCTACATCATGCTCATCTTCTATTTCTCCAAAGATCTCTTCTACAATATCCTCTACAGTCAGCAAGCCGGATGTCCCTCCAAACTCATCTACAACCAAGGCGATACTTTTACGTTCTTTTATAAAAAGATTAAGAATATCATTTGCTGTCATCGATTCTGGAACCAATGCTATTGGCAATAAAATAGATTTAATATCTATCGGCTGTTTAAAGAGCTCATAAGAATGTGTAAATCCAATTATGTGATCTATATTTTTTCTATAAATCACAATTTTTGAAAGCCCTGTTTCCACAAATTTATCACGCAATTTAATAATGTGTTCGCCAATTTCCATGGCAACAATTTCATTTCTCGGGATCATACACTCCCGGGCTTTAACCTTAGAAAAATCAAGTGCATTTTGAAATATTTGAATTTCTGTATCTAAATGCTCTTTATCAACTTGTATTGTTGTTTGTTCTTCTAAATATTGCTGCAAATCAACTCGTCCAAAAGCAGGTTTTTGATCCAGTTGTTTTTCTCGCATGATGTGTTTCAAAATAAAGTTTGAAATCCCTAGCACCAAAAAAACAACAACATACAAAACGTAATAACACAGCCAGGCCGGAATGGCAAAAAAACGAATAAAACGATTGGCATTTAAACTAAATAATACCTTGGGTATAAACTCAGCTGTTACTAAAACAATGGCCGTAGAAATTATGGTTTGGAGCAATAACACCAAACTATCTGTAGTTGTATGCTGACGAATAAATGGTTCTAATACTCTAGCCATTTCTATCCCATAAACAACCAACGCAATATTGTTTCCTACAAGCATTGTGGCTATAAATCGAGACGGGCTTTCTAAAAACGGTGAAAGAATCCGGGCATTAAACTCTCCTCGCTTCCTCATAAGCTCGAGATGCAACTTATTAGAAGCCACAAAGGCAATCTCCATCCCCGAAAAAAAGGCAGAAAATAAAAGCGATAATAATATAATCAGTAGACTATCGGGGTCCATTAAGGTGTATTATGTTAGTCTTTTGCAGGTTGCTGTCTTACAAAAGAACAAAAATTTTACGCTCGCCTGCTTGTTTAACTCTAAGACTCAAGATGACAATTAAACTTTAACAACTATTCTTAATTCGAATATTGTTTTTTTCTAAGCCTGTAAATAAAGTACGCAAACACGGAAACTCCTAAAAACATAAGCCCTTTAGCAACTTGATCTATGATAAATATATGGTACAAAGCATCCATCAAAGTATAGACGGCAAAGAGTAGCCATAAAACAATAAATATTTTTTGGGCTTTATTCAGCATGTTCTAAGTTAATAATTCCCCGACTCTTTTTAAGGGTGTATTCACTAAAATATATGTCCGACTCAAATCCTTCGCCCATAATCACCTGTCCTTCTTTGGTGATTTTAACAAATTCCTCAGTATAGATACGGTCTTTCAGCTCATCCCAGATCAGGTACTCTGTTTCTAATTTTTCGCCTTTGGCATTTTGCAAAAGGACGTTTCCTTTAACTTCAATCAACTTTTCATTCAAGTGTTGGATCGCATAGTCCGCTCTTAGATATGCGTCTTTCTCTCCTTCTTGCTCAAAAGAATGTAACTCTAATCCCAGAGGGAATTCTACGTAGGGTTCTTTCCCGTCAAAACGAAGCATTTTAGGGGTTTTTAACTTAAATGATGCTTCGCCCTTTTTTGTATAAAACCACTCTATATCAACAGATGACACAACCGGCTCATCTATTTCTTTAGAAAGCTCTTCCATCTGTTGTGGATTGGTTTGACAGGCAAAAAGCATTACCGCTCCAAAAAAAACAACAATGCCTTTTATAATATGACCATTTTTAAGCCTCATGTCTTCTTTAGCTTCCGTTAATAATTAGACCCATCAACTAACAATCAATTAAGGAACTCTAACCTTTACCGTTTCTGTATACCAACATTCTATTTTGTATGTTGGTACATCCAGTAAGCCTTCCGTAAAAATGTCTGTTTTACTTGGCATCTGTTCCGTATACTTCTGAATTCTTTCGTTTGCCCTGACACTTGCTGTGGCGTCCAATCTCTTAGCGTATTCATACTTGTCAATTGCTGCCCAATAACCAACTCTTTTCAAAAATTCTGTTTTCAACTCGCCACACTGACGAGACGTTTTCGCATATAAATCTCCTATCAACAAATAAGGAGCTCCCCAACCGGACCGAAAAGACACTGCTTTTAAGGCATACGATCTTGCGCTTTTATTTTTATTCATCGCCCCATAAGTCTGCGCTAAACGGTAAGCGTATTGGGCTTTATTTAAATCGTCTTGTTCGTTATCCAAAGCATACGTATAAAACTCAACAGCTTTGGCGTAATCCTGACGTTTTAGTGATCGAATACCCATATTGGCTGCAGCAGCCGGTGATGGATCAATATTATAAAGTGTTTCAGAGATTGTAAAGAAGATGTCTGAGTCCGTGCATTCTTTTTTATTCAACAATTTTGCAGCTCGCTTCATCCAGGCGATGCCTTCCTTGTTGGCTTCAAAATTTTTCGTGTACAGTTCAACAAGCTTTTCACATGTTGCATGTGGCGCAAGCGTTTTCTCTAAGTTGCTTTTCACATCACCTAAGGTTTTAAGCTCTTTCTTATTCTTTCTTAAAATCTTTTGCTCTTTAGAGCTCAATGCTTCTTTTTGCTCCGCATTATAAATATCCTGAGCTAATTTTGCTTCCTTATAAGCAATTACACCCGAAAGGTCTGAAAATAAAGCGATCAGGTCTTCTACTTTTAAAACTTTAGCCTGCACCAATTTTGTAGTCGCCATAAAGTAGTAATTCAGCACGCTGGCCGAACTTTCATTACCAGCCATGTTAAATGCAGTAAGAAGTACCTCGTAAGATACTTGTAAGCCTTCTGTGGAGCCTTTCATGTATCTGTACATGTCAGCGCCTTTCATTCCAACAACATAAGCTTCCTTGCCCGGATAGAATGTGTTTCTTTGATCATAGATCATCATTAAAGAATCAACTAAAACAGCCTTTCTCGTTTCGTTACTTACCGTTTTTATTAATCCTTTAATTATTCTAGGTCCGTGCAGGTAAATATTCTTTGTTCGTTTTGGTGCATCATTAAACAAATAAGACCATGGTTTATATGCATCCACATAGTTTTTCTGTTTGTAAAACTCCGTATAAATAGACAGGTTTTCCTCACAAGCCTCTTTGTCCTTTCCATATTTCAAAAGCTCAGCCTCATCCTGTGCATAGGCATTAAATGAAAAAACAATTAATGCCAATAAAGAAAATAAATTCGCTCTCATAATATTTGTTCTTAATCTATTTTACGCTTCGAAAACCACTTATCATTAAAGGTAAAAGCTACATGAAGCTTTATGTATTTCTCCTCTATCAATCCGCCGTCCCTTGTTCCTCTCTTACCAAACTGAATGCCCAAATTAGCAGTTGTTTTAGACCGCTTTATTGGCAAACCCAAACCAAGGCTTAAACTCATATCTGTAATTTCTGTTTGGGGGTCATCACTTTCAAATGCCGAAACAGACAGGTATCCTGTACTGTAATTAAACCCGGCCCGGTATTGGATTGTTTTCAAATAATTGTGAACGTCCTGAATGTTTGGAATCCACCACATACCAACCTTGTATTGCGATGCATTTCTAAGCTGAGGGTCAGACAATCCAAAAAGGCTCAATTGTGACCATTCTTTAAAATCGTACTCTCCGGAAATAAGCCAATGATCTTCTTTTTCCATAGCCAATCCTAAACCATAAGATTTTGGCAATACCAGTCCGTTCGTAGAGCTTTCAAACACTTTAAATGTGTCTCTAACGCTCTCTAAAACAGCCCCTTCACCTCCCGCTAAAGCGCTAACAATATCATACGTGTAAATCGCGCCTTCATTATCTGCATTCAAGTTAGCCTGGGGGCTGTAAGTTGCTCCAAATGTTAAACGTTTATCCACAAAATTCATTTGATATTGAACACCAACATCAAAAGCATAATCGCTCACGTGATACGAATTATTATCTCTGCGGTTCAGTGTATATTTATCATTAAATATCAGGTCGCGTTTTTGATTTAAAGTCCCAAAAATTGAAGACCCTGTAACTCCAACAGACAAGCCTTTAAAGACTTTTACGCCCAAATTAATATAAAACCTGTTTAGGCCTCCCGACCCATTATGATTAACGCTATAGTTTAAGCTGTCCTCATTATTTGACCAATCAAAATTTTGTGATATTTCATAGCCTTGAAAAGAGTAAGGAAGTAATCCCCCACTAACACCGATACCTTCTGCTATTGGAAACCCTAAACTTAAATAGGACATGGTAGAGGTAAAGTACTCTTGAGATAAAGTATGATCAGATAAAAACATGGCAGAACCATTTACTCCTGCTTCAAATGTGGTTAAGGACAAAGCGCTTAATGATGCTGGATTCATTGGGTTTAAATTGCTGTTCGGTCTTAAAGCAAGGCCCAAGCCTCCCATTTCACTATTCAAAGCAAATCCTTGATTCTGAAGCTCTCCAATTCCAAAAGCTGAATATGGAGAAATTGTATTTTGCTGTGCCAAAGAAATTAGCGGCAGGCAAACTAATGTAAATAGTACGCTTTTATATTTTTTTATTTGCATGTTGTTTCAGTATAAAATACAACCCTTTAAGTAGGGTGTCTGCATCGGCAAAGATGCTATTTTTTAATTTCTTATCAAAGAAAGCCAAGTCGCCCCCTGTAAGGATAACCTTCATCTCTGGATAACGCAATTTATATGCATCTATTATACCATCCAGCTCTTTTAACATACCATTAACCACGCCCGAAAGAATCGACTCTTTGGTGTTTCTTCCAATAAGATCTTTGGGGGGCTCCAAATCTACTAATGGCAACATCTCCGTATAAGTATTTAAAGCTTTTAGCCGCATTTGTAATCCCGGGGAAATAGCCCCGCCATGATAGGTAGCATTTGCGTCAATAAAATCAAAGGTCATACAAGTGCCAGCATCTACAATTAATACGGATTCATTTGGGAATTTAAACAGGGCCCCTGCGGCTAAAGCAAGACGATCTACGCCCACTGTTTTTGGTGATTCATAAAGGTTTTTAAACGGCATTTCCATTTCCGAAGACAAAACAAAGTTGTTTGAAGAACAGTTTTTGATCTCTAACAACAATACTTCAGAAACAGGCTTCACAGCACTTAGCATGATACTATTCACTTTTCCTGAAAAGCTCTTCAACAAGTTCTCCAACTCAGGTTCAATGCAGTAGCCTTTTGTTTGTATCTGCCCATTTATAAAGCCTGCATACTTAATGCGCGTATTTCCTATGTCGATTACTAAATCCATAAATCAGGTCTATTTCCCAAAAGTATGAATAATGCAAATTAATCTCGCTTTTTCTTTGATAGATAAATTGCTTGTGTTTATATTTGCTGCCACAATAATGAGGTGCTATAGCTCAGTTGGTAGAGCAAAGGACTGAAAATCCTTGTGTCCCCGGTTCGAATCCTGGTAGCACCACAAAAAAAGCCCAATACGAAAGTATAGGGCTTTTTTGATTTATAAATTGAAAAAGTCGTATTCACTGCGTGATTGGCTTCTTTTAATCTGCCGAAACACCCGGATCATAAACAAAGGGGGGTATTTTAATAACTTTGCACACCAACAACTACTCTTAATTAATATATCAAAAAACATTCGCTGTATCAATCAGAGCAATCTCTAATGAAAAAAGGAACAAAATTATACAGCATACTAAGGGGAAAATGCCCACATTGTCATGAAGGAGACTTTTTTGTTTCACACGCATACAAACTAAAGACAATGGGTGATGTTCGTGAAAGTTGTTCAGAATGTGAAGAATCTTTTATCCCCGAGCCCGGATTTTACTTTGGTGCATTGTACGTCTCATATGGTTTGGGGTGTGCCTTTTTAATAACGATTCTTGTCGCTTTGAAAATATTGGCCCTCAAAGTTGGTCTTTTGCAAAAATGTATCGGTATTTCTGTTCCCTGGCTGTTACTTACACCAAAAATGCATGCCTTATCAAAAATAATTTGGGCAAATTTTTTTATAAAATATAAAAATACCGATCGACCAAATAACATTAAATAAAAAAGACACTGTCAATAGCAGCGTCTTTATCTAAAAATCCAAATAATCCGGATTATTGTTTTTTGAAAACGGAGTATAATATCAATAAAGCTGCAACTCCAATGAAATTGCTTTGCCCTAACGAATTAATTGCGCTTTGAATATTTTTAATTGGATCCCAACCCAAAAGGCTATCACCAACAATTAACTGAACCACAACACCTAAACACAAAATCGGTACTGTAATTTCTACAGCTTCACGTAAGTATTTTTTAATGTTCTTAAAAAACTTTTTGTTTTCTTCTTTCATAGGTCCTAAAGTTAATAAATATTAAGCCTCGCAAGCGAGGCTTAATATTTATTTAATTACTTCTTAAGGAAAGATAATACTACCAGTAAAGCAACCAAACCTACAAAACCACTGTTTGTAAATTGAGCAACCAATCCTGTAATGTTATCAATCACAGCAAAAGGAGTCGATGCTCCTAACAAAATTTCGGCAACAATTCCCAGTCCTAGTAAAGACATAAGTAATCCTACAATACCAGAAATAAATCCACCTAGATTTTTAAACACTGCATCCATAATTTTAGGGTTTTAGTTAATAGACTCAAATATAGAAAGATAGATTTTGGACTTCAAAAAAAACAATCTTTAACATCCTAAATTTCAGAACCGTAAAAAAACGCTCTTTTCACTTTTTTAATAATCATTAAAGCTCAAGTATAGAGCGGCGTTTCCCGTTTTACAACGCTCTAAATATCAACATTTTCAATACTGGTTATCAACATCGAATTGTTATTAACTAAAGGGCTCTGTAAGCCTTATTACTTCTATGTTTCAGGCGTTTACACAAAAAAAATCAGGGCTTTAACCCTGTTTTTGTTCTTATTTCAAAAATCAGGGCTTTTTTACACTAATTTAAGTTCATTTCTGATTGAATATTAGCAATTTTTTCTTTCAATTTTAGCCTTATAACATCATATTCTGATTTATCTGCTAATTTTTCCTGCACTGAGAAGTAGAATTTAATCTTTGGTTCTGTCCCCGATGGGCGTGCTGTAACCTTAGTGCCTTTGTTGGTAATAAACTGCAAAACATTAGATTCAGGCAGGCCTGTTTTAATAGAATCCAGATAATCAATAACCTCCACCACTTCTTCGCCAATAATCGTTTTTGGCGCACTCATTCTCATATCATCCATCATAGCAGCAATTTCTGCTATTCCAGAGCGCCCTTGTTTCGTGATAGAGATCAAACCTTCCAAATAGAAGCCATGCTCCATATACATGTCTTGCATCAAGTCAAAAAGGTCTTTCCCGCAGCTTTTCGCCCAGGCAACCATCTCTGCTATTAACGCACAAGACATTACCGCGTCTTTGTCACGAACAAAGTCTCCGGCCAGATAACCATAGCTTTCCTCTCCTCCTCCAATAAATTGCTCTTTACCTTCTAATTCCCTTATAACCGAGCCAATGTGTTTGAATCCTGTAAGTGTGTTGTAAACTTTCACGCCCTTTGCCTTCGCCATCACATCCATTAAATCGGTTGTAACAACCGTTTTAGCAACAAACTCTTTTCCTGTGATCTTTCCGAGCTCTTTCCATCTTGTTAAAAGATAATGCACCAATAATGATCCTGTTTGGTTTCCATTCAACAAAACAAACTCTCCGGCTTTATTTGGTATGGCAATCCCTACTCTGTCGGCGTCCGGGTCGGTTCCCATCACCAATTCCGCTCCTTTTTCTTTTGCTAATGTAATTGCCAATTCTAAAGCTGCGGGCTCTTCCGGGTTTGGAGAGTGTACCGTAGGAAAGTTCCCGTCTATCACATCTTGAGAAGCAACAGTCATTACATTCATAAAACCAAACGATTTTAATGCTTTTGGAACCATAACAGCGCCCGTACCATGAATACCCGTAAATACAATAGGCAGCTCTCTTTGTTCTTTTATCGCTTCTGGTGACAGGCTTAAGGTTTTTAGACGCTCTATGTAGGTGTCGTCCATTTCCTCTCCTAGGGCAAATATCAAATCCTCGTCGACATTAAAATTAACACCTTCTATGGATAGGGCTCTCACTTTGTCAATTAATTCTACGTCAAATGGGCTTACAATCTGACACCCATCATCTCCATAAACTTTATAACCGTTATATTCTTTAGGGTTGTGTGAAGCCGTGATAACAATTCCACTTTTACAACCTAGTTCGCGAACAGCAAAAGATAATTCAGGTGTGGGGCGTAACGACGTAAATAAGTATACTTTTATTCCGTTAGCAGACAATACCTCGGCAGATGTTCTGGCTAAAAGGTCAGAATTATTTCGACAATCATAAGCAATCGCAACCGAAACGTCTTGATTTGGATACATATCCAAAAGTGTATTCGCCAAACCTTGAGTGGCTTTACCAATACTATATCTGTTAATTCGGTTTGGGCCAACCCCCATGATGCCACGCATTCCTCCCGTACCAAAATCAAGATCTTTATAAAATGACTCTATCAACTCTTCCCCGTTCTCATCAATAAGTGCCTGAACTTTATTGCGAGTCTCAACATCATAGGCTTCGGAAAGCCAGGTCTGTGCTTGTTGTAAACTTTTTTCTTGCATCACCAAGTCTTCTCTTTAGTCTTAAAAAATGTGTTTAATATCTGGCCCGAAAGTAATAGGAATATTCGAAAAAGACTCATAAATAAATAAATTTTCTCCAAAAAATAACCTTGAGCTAACAAAAACTTAAAACCATATTAATTTTTCCCATCAACAAACTAGCGCCAACCAAATTAACTATATTAGCTGTTCGCCATAATATTTAGAGTATGACGCCACAAACGGAGAAAAAACTTTTTCTTTTTGATGCATTCGCATTGATATACAGGGCTTATTTTGCCTTTGCTAAAAATCCAAGAATAAACTCTAAAGGGCAGGACACATCTGCCGTATTGGGTTTAATAAACACATTAATGGATGTTCAAATGAAAGAACAGCCAACACATTGGGCAATCTGTTTTGATACTTCAGAGCCTACCGAGCGACATATAGAATACAAAGAATATAAAGCACAACGCGAAGCAATGCCGGAGGGAATCTCTACGGCTTTACCTTATATTTTTAAATTGATGGAGGCTTTCAATATTCCTGTCATTGCGAAGCCGGGCTTTGAGGCGGATGATGTCATAGGAACTCTTGCAAAAAAAGCAGAAAAAGAAGGTTTTACCACTTATATGATGACGCCCGATAAAGATTTTGCTCAACTGGTGTCTGACAATATTTATATGTACCGCCCTCCACGTATGGGTAACGGTGCAGAAATTTGGGGAATCCCTGAAGTGTTAAAAAGGTTTGAGATCAAACGTGTAGATCAGGTTATTGATTATTTAGGAATGATGGGTGATGCTTCGGATAACATTCCGGGCATTCCGGGCGTAGGTGATAAAACGGCAAAAAAGTTATTGGGCCTCTACGATAGTATGGAGGGTTTATACGAACACACCCATGAGCTAAAGGGAAAGCAAAAGGAAAAAGTAGAAGCCAACAAAGAGTTGGCTTTTCTCTCTAAGAAATTAGCAACTATAAATATAGAGGTTCCTGTAAAGTTTACTTCTGATGATTTAGTCCGGAAAGAGATGAACAAAGAGGCGGTACTCGATTTGTTTGTCGAATTGGAGTTTCGTCGTTTGGCAGAGCGTTGGTTTGGAAAAAACTTACCAAACCAAGCCAAGGCTGTAGTCGAAGAAAAAATAGTTAAAGCTAAACCCTCTACAGCAGGTCAAATAGATTTGTTTGGTGGTGAAGAAGGTGATGTTCAAGGGGCTCTTTTTAGTGCTTCATACGACACTTTAGAAACTGCTAAACCCAATTATAAGTTGGTAGAAAGCCTTGTCGATTGTCAAGCTTTAGTCGAAAAATTAATGGTCCTTAAATCCATAGCCTTCGATACAGAAACAACCTCTTTAAAAGTCCTGGAGGCAGAAATTGTAGGAATGTCTTTTAGTTGCAATGCTAAAGAAGCTTATTATGTTCCCGTCTCCGCAAATGCCGAAGAAAGAGGTAAAATACTGTCTATTTTTAAGCCTTTATTCGAAAATGAGCGTATTGAAAAGGTTGGGCAAAATATTAAATATGATTATCATATTCTTGCCAATTATGGCATTCGTCTAAAAGGTGAATTTTTCGACACGATGATTGCACATTACCTGCTTCAAGCGGATATGCGTCATAATATGACTGTGCTTGCAGAAACATATTTAAACTATTCTCCTGTTAAAATTGAGGCTATAATTGGAAAAGGAAAGTCTCAATTAAATATGCGTGATCTGCCTGCTACAAAAATTAAAGATTACGCTTGTGAAGATGCTGACATTACCTGGCAATTAAAAAACATTTTTGAACCTCAATTGAAAAAGGAGGATTTGATGTCTCTGTTCCGGGAAATAGAAATGCCTCTGGTTTCTGTTTTGGCAAAGATGGAGCGCGAAGGGATCAATTTAGATCGGGGGAGTCTACAGGTATTCTCTAAAGAATTAGAAGGATCTGTCGTAAAAATTCAAAAAGAAATCTTCGAATCCGCAGGAATAGAATTCAATATTGCATCTCCTAAACAGCTGGGAGAAATTTTATTCGACCACATGAAATTAGATGATAAAGCAAAAAAGACAAAAACAGGGCAATATTCTACTTCAGAAGACGTGCTTTCGAAACTAAGAAAGAAACACCCGATCATCGAAAAGATTTTAGATTTCCGGTCCTTACAAAAACTACGATCTACTTATGTCGATGCTTTACCGGAGCTTATTAACCCAAAAACAAAACGCATACATACTTCTTTTAATCAAGCGGTTGCGGCTACAGGAAGGTTAAGTTCTAACAACCCGAACCTGCAAAACATTCCTATTCGTACAGAAAAAGGGCGTGAGGTACGTAAAGCTTTTATCCCTCGCAATGATGATCATGTTTTGCTAGCCGCTGATTATTCACAGGTAGAATTACGTTTAATTGCTGAAATGAGTGGCGACCCTGTAATGATTGAAGCCTTTCAGCAAGGATTAGATATTCATGCTGCTACAGCATCAAAAGTATTTGATGTTCCTCTGGAAGAGGTTACCCGGGAGATGCGTTCAAATGCCAAAACCGTAAACTTCGGAATTATCTATGGCGTTTCAGCCTTTGGTTTAAGTCAACAATCTTCCTTGTCACGAAAAGAGGCCGGCGAAATTATAAAAAACTATTTTGCTACTTACCCTAAATTAAAAGAGTACATGGATGCGAGTATTGCTTTTGCTCGCGAACATGGTTATGTGAAAACCATTAAGGATAGAAAACGCCGCCTAAAAGATATTAATTCCAGAAATGGTGTTGTGCGTGGTCATGCAGAAAGAAACGCTATTAATGCCCCTGTACAGGGTTCTGCCGCCGATATAATTAAATTGGCTATGATCAAAATTCAGGCTGAAATAGATGCTCAGGGCTTACAATCAAAAATGCTTTTACAAGTACACGATGAATTGGTCTTTGATGCCTTAAAATCGGAACTACCTCAGCTTAAAAATCTCATTAAAAAAGCCATGGAAAATGTGTTTGAATCCAATGTTCCCCTTCTCGTGGATATAGGAGAAGGTCATACCTGGCTGGAGGCACATTAACTGTTAATGACTAATTAATCGTTGTTAAGTTGAACACCCCCTTTGTTACTTCGCTTTCTACATTGTCGAGCAAACAAAATCCGTTTTTGAAATGTCCGTTCTTCTTAGAGCTTCATAACCTCCCGACACATCAATAAAATTATGATAACCCTTAGATTTTAAGATAGAAATGAAAATTACCGAACGATAACCTCGGGCACAGTGTACGTGATAGGTTTTCTCTATATCAACACCCTCTAAATGATCAAATATTTCGTCTAATGGATGGTGTTGAGCATTTTCAACGTGTTCTGCAGAAAACTCGCCCGATTTACGAACGTCTAATACGTTAATCCCTTGAAAGTAGTTTGTTGCCGTTTCTTCTGCTTTTTCTTGTGGTATGGTGTCTGTATTTCTATTGGCCTTTTTCCAGGTAGAAAAGGATCCTTTTAAATATCCTACCGTATGATCGTAACCCACCCGTGCTAATCTTTTCACGACCTCTTCTTCTCTTCCTTCCGGGCAAATAATTACAAT
>Ga0207964_1000203_pt1 | contig 19451 bp, 18 predicted proteins | sample Knorr_S23_td_250_FD_185608 | JGI IMG/M metagenome (GOLD analysis project Ga0207964, IMG submission 185608) | Marine microbial communities from Southern Atlantic Ocean transect - Knorr_S23_td_250_ad_251m_LV_A (SPAdes) (version 2) | ecosystem: Environmental > Aquatic > Marine > Oceanic | place...
CTTTGAAACAGGAAAGAAGATGTATGCAGGATCTGAATAAATACAAATACTGCTACATTGATATAGATCAATTTAAGCAGTGCATTTGCACGCTTGTAACGGTATTTTAAGTCCTTGAGCATTAATAGAAATTAAGATCGTTTTTTTTCCAGTATTTAATCAAAATAAAGCCAAATAACATACCTCCGATATGGGCGAAGTGAGCTACATTATCGCCGGCAGTGTTTTGCACGCCCATAACAAACTCTAACAAACCATAAATAATGACAAAGTATTTTGCTTTTATAGGGAAGAGTAAGTTTAGGTAAATAATTTGATTCGGGAAAGTCATACCATAAGCCAACAGCAATCCAAATACAGCCCCGGAAGCTCCTACTACCGGGGTGTGGTGTAAGCTATACAACGACCTTGCCTTATTAAATAGAGGGCTTGTAGCATCAAATGTGCCGCTGTTTATAATGCCGGAGATCTGTTCTGTGGTGAAGTAAGATTCAAGTTCGGATACCTGAAAATGAATGATCAGATAATGAATGAAAGCTGCGCCAAAGCCCGTAATTAAATAGTAATTTAGAAAGCGTTTTGGGCCCCATAAATTTTCAATTTGTGTACCAAACATCCACAAGGCAAACATATTGAAGAATATGTGAGAAAGCCCTCCGTGCATAAACATGTATGATATGATTTGGTAGGGGCTAAATTCGGGAGATTTAAAGTAGTATAGGCCCAAAGTTTCATTTAGGTCATAATGAAAAAGTTGCCCTAAAGTAAATCTCGCCAGAAAAAACAGGGCATTAATGATGATTAAATTCTTAACCACCAGGGGCATATTTGAAAAACCTCTTCCTGCGTACATTATTGAAAACGTTTAATAAGTTCGTTGATCTCTAAAATAATTGCTGTGGGTTTGTTGTGTATCGATACAAAGGGCAATTCACAGGCAAACAATTCATCGATTAATTGATTTATTTCTTCTATGACCATCGTTTTTCCGATTTTTACAGCGTTGCTTTGAGCTAAACTTCCGGCTATATATTTCTTACTGTCAGCTTTCCAGATATCACTTTCATTTTTATACGAATCTAGCATAGAATCGATGATTTTATCTACTTCACCTGCTTTGGTTTCAAAAGGAACACCGTTAATCATTAAACAATGATCTGCAGGGATGGTAAAATCAAAGCCTAAGGCTTCAACATCTTCCATGATCTCTTTAAATAACTCCATATCACCCGGCGATAAGTGAATTTCTTGTGGGAATAATAATTGCTGACTTAAAGGTCTGTTATTTTGTAAAGATTTAAGATACTGCTCATAAAGAACTCTTTCGTGAGCCCTTTGTTGGTCTATGATGAGGAGTCCTGATTTTAATTGGGTCAGTATAAATCGATTTTTTAGTTGAAATGCAAATCTGTTTTCTCCAATTTCAAATTCAGCTTCTAAGGTTTGTGGCTGCGATTCGTATTCTGGAATGGCAGCATTCATATCACCTTGAATTTCTTCAAATAGTGCTTCCCAGTGCTTTCCTTTAGCAGACTTGGCAGGCGAGCTAAAACTTTTCGAAGACCTAAAGCCTTCGGACAGGGCAGTTTTACCCATTTTTTTCTCTTGTTCAAAGGGATTAAAATCAGTATCAACTTCTATTGTTGGCGTTTTAATTGTTCTTCCTTTTGAAGTGACTGGCACCTGATAATCCGGATTTAAGCTAAAATCTAAGCTGGGAGCAATATTGTATTGTCCGAGGGAGCGTTTTAAAGCTGAACGTAGCATTGCATATATGCTGCGCTCGTCTTCAAATTTGATTTCTGTTTTAGTAGGGTGTATGTTCACGTCGATCTTTGCGGGATCAATTTCCAGAAACAGGAAGTAGGAAGGATGATGATCGCCTTGCAACAAACCTTCCATAGCATTTAATACGGCATGATTCATATAAGCCGATTTTATGAATCGATTATTTACAAAGAAGAACTGTTCTCCTCTTGATTTCTTCGCAAACTCCGGTTTACATATAAATCCGCTTATATTGACGATATCGGTTTTTTCCTCTACCGGAACCAATCGCGTATTGTACTTTTTTCCATAAAGGCTTACCAAACGCTGACGTGGTGTTTCCTTAGGAAGTTGGTATTGTTCTTTTTCATTATTAATTAAGGAAAAAGCAACTCCGGGATGGGCCAAAGCAATTCTGATAAATTCATCGAGTATGTACTTGTATTCAGCCCGGTCAGACTTCAAAAAGTTACGTCGGGCAGGAACATTAAAGAAGATGTTTTTAATTGAAAATGATGTTCCATTTGGGCAGGTACAAGCTTCTTGTGATTTAAATTCGGAACCTTCAATGGTGAGCTGAATTCCCAATTCAGCATCTTCTTTTTTTGTTTTTAGTTCTACCTGAGCAATGGCAGCAATAGAAGCCAGAGCTTCACCTCTAAACCCTTTTGTTGTTAAAGTGAATAAATCATCTGCTTTAGATATTTTGGAAGTCGCATGACGCTCAAAGCACATTCGGGCATCTACCTCATTCATTCCGCTACCATTATCAATTACCCGGATCAGGGTTTTACCGGAATCTTTAATAATGAGTTTTATATCCGTAGCCTTGGCATCAATGGCATTTTCCATTAATTCTTTTACGGCTGAAGCGGGTCTTTGAACGACTTCACCGGCAGCAATTTGATTGGCAACGTGATCTGGTAGTAGTGTAATCAATCTTTAAAATTTTAATATCCAATAGGCAATCAAGCAAAGGATCACTATAATGATAGCAACACGCAATGAAGAAGTACCACTTCCCATTGTTGATCTCTTTTTCCAGGAGCTGCTAAAATGACCTTTTTCTACATCACCACTTTGTTTCTTTTCGGCCTTATCTCTGGCTTTCTGAATGCGTTCTTTGCGTTTGTCGTAATATCGGACGGGCATTTCAAATTGCTTGTGCTTCGGCGTTTTAAAAAACGATGGTAATTTAGGAGCTTTCATTAACAATCAAAAATAGAATATTAATTCAAAAAAATAGCAGCCTGGAGGCTGCTTTCTTTAGATTCTTTTTAGTTGCTGTTTCATCATTTTTATTTGATCATCCAACATATTGTGTTTGTCTAACTTTCTCACTTCTGTGAGTAAGGTTGTTGCTTCTCTCTTTCTTCTACGCGATATGGCCAGACCGGCCAAATTTAGTTTGGCAACAGCTTTATCTGTATCACTTCTTAAACCGATCGAAAGCGCTTTTTTAAAGAGCTTCTCAGCCTGATTCATTTGTGTTTGAGAAAGCACCAAACCATTAAGGTAATAGAAATAAGCTTCCTGCGATTTTATTAGTTTTTCAGGATGTTTGATCTTACTCAGGGTCTTTCCGGCTTTTTGCATATCATTCTTTCTGAGATGATAGAAAGCTTTTAAGATGCGTTCATCTTTAAATATACTTAATATCACAAGCCCCATAATGAGCAGGACTACGATACCATAACCAATTTCGCCTTCGTTAAATAGGTAAACACCGGCTGAAAGAATTGCCAGAGAAAGTATGATTTTTATTTCTTTGTTGTACATAGAAGTATTTTTTTACAAATTTAGTTAAGCAAATGAATTCCTAAAGAAAAAATGAAGGATTTAAGCTTTAATTTTTCGAATTTTTATTCCAATAATAGCGTACAGCATGGTCATAAACGGGCTAATGATGTTAAAGAAACAAAAAGGTAAATAGCTTATGGTCGAAACGCCTAACACTCCGGCTTGTGTTGCACCACAAGTATTCCAGGGTATTAACACCGATGTTACTGTCCCTGAATCTTCGAGTGTTCTACTTAGGTTTTCGGGAGCTAAACCTTGGTCTTTATAGGATTCGGTAAACATTTTACCGGGAACGACAATTGCTAAATATTGATCTGAAGCCGTGACATTAAAGAAAATACAGGTACCCGTAGTTGTTGCGACCAAAGAGACTGTATTGGTAGCCATTTTCATTAGTGAAGAAGATAATTTATGTAAGAAACCGGAGGCTTCCATAGCACCACCAAAACACATGGCACATATAACCAACCATATCGTGTTTAGCATTCCAAACATTCCCCCGGTGCTCAATAATTCATTTATCATCGTGTTTTCAGTTACAATATTTATAGATCCTGACATTGCATCCATTAGCGTCATAAATGAAGCTTGGAAGTAATTATTGCCGGCACCAAGTTCAGTAATAATTTGGGCTTGGAATAAAATAGCTGCAAAGCCACCCAGTAATGTGCCCGCAAAAAGTGCAGGGATTGCTGGAACTTTTTTTACGATTAAAAATAGTACAGCAGCAGGAACAATAAACAACCAGGGTGAAATAATAAACTTTGATTCTATGGCTGTAAGGATGGGATTAATATCATTGGCAGAACTTTGCGATTCCAGGTTTAAGCCCAAAAATAGAAATAGGATCAATGTGATCACAATTGAAGGAACTGTTGTGTACGTCATATAGCGAATATGCGTAACCAGATCTGTTCCGGCCATAGCAGGAGCAAGGTTTGTTGTATCTGATAATGGAGACATTTTATCTCCAAAATATGCTCCTGAAATGACTGCTCCGGCAACCATAGCTTCAGACATACCTAAAGCCTTACCTATTCCTAAAAGCGCAACACCTATTGTTGCAATGGTTGACCAGGAGCTACCTGTAGCTAAAGAGATAATGGCACTTACAATACAAGCTGCAATTAAGAAATAGGTTGGGTTTACGATTTGTAAACCATAATAAATCATAGCCGGAACGATACCACTAATGAGCCAGGTGCCAGCTAAGGCTCCAATGAGCAAAAGTATTAGCAGGGCAGGGAGTGCGTCAGAAATACTATTTCTGATACCTTCTAATAAAACGGGCCATGTTGTACCTTTTTTAGCCCCTAAAACCGCACAGAATGCTGCAGAAAGTAACAAAGCCATTTGGTTAGATCCTGAAAGAGAATCATCGCCGTAATAGTATACGTTTAACGATAATAAAGAGATTAAAAAGAGGATGGGTAAAAGTGCAATGCCAAGAGAAAGTGGTTTTGTTTGATGCATCATTTTTATTTAAAGCTGTGTAAAGATAATTTTTCAAAAATTATAAAACGATTTATTAATCAGCTTTCAGGTGTTAGTAAAAAGTGCTTTAGTAAGTAGGTTAGCAAAAATTGCCTCCTCAAGGAGTGTGCTTCGTTTCAAGTAACTTCATGAACGCGAGACAGCAAGACTGCATGACAGTTTATAGAGGTGTCACGAAGTGATAGAGTGGGTTCATCGATAAAAAAAAGCCCACTTTTTCAGTGAGCTTTTATTGTGCGTGACCCCGGCAAGATTCGAACCTGCAACCGTCACATTCGTAGTGTGATACTCTATCCAGTTGAGCTACGGGGCCATTTTTTTGTAACACGCGTGCAAATATAGAAAAGCTTTTGATTAATTCAATTTTTTTTAAATGAGTTTTCATTTTGAATAAACAGATTATTTATAGTGCTCAAAACTCAGGTTATTTAAAAATCTAATTCATTTTGTTTTTCAGCTTTCGCTTAAAAATTTTCTTTGGAAGTTTTACCTTAGATTCCTCTTTTTTGAAGAGTCTTTCAATATTCTTTTTATGAGTGAAGATGACTAAAATAGCTACCATAAAAGAGAATATGATTAAAGAATTACTTTCACTTTTGAAGTAATAAAGTATACTAAGAGGGAAAGAGCAGGCTGCAAGAATTGAGCTCAATGAAACAAAGCGACTTTTAATTAAGCTAATAAGAAATACAACAATTGAAAATAGTGAAGCTAAGGGGTGAATGGCAATGATTACACCTAATAAACTTGCAATTCCTTTCCCCCCTCTAAACCCAATATATATAGGGAAAATATGCCCTAGTACAGCAACCAAACCCAAGGCTAACATATGTTCTATGGATTCATTATTTGCTAGGTTACTAAGGACTTCTGTTGCAAACCAACCTTTAAAGATATCAATAAATAAAACGATAAATCCCACTCGCTTCCCTAGAATTCTTATGGTATTGGTTGCCCCGGCATTACCACTTCCGTGTTCGCGAACATCAATATTGTGAAACTTCTTTCCAATCCAGACTGAACTGGGGATAGCTCCAGTGAAATAAGCCAATAAAAAAAATAAATAGGTCATATATTATTTTTACCTACGCAATTTATACTTTATTCTATTATTTAAAGTGACCGTTAACTAAAAATAACCCGAGGCTCACCCCATTAATTTTTAATTGTCTGTTTATTCGTAATGGTTATAAGAAAAATATAATGTATATTTAAATGAATTGAACAATGAGTTTAGTTGAATTTTAGGATTGAGTTGATGTTATGATGCAAGCTTTACTTTAAATTTTAATCATATAAACTCTTGTTATTTTGTTTAAAGTGAATTTTTTTGCCCCAAGATAAATAATTTATATATTTATACTGCTAAATGTGTTTATATATTTTTTATGTTTGCTTTTAAATGAGGTAGTGCTGTTTGTTAAATGAATATTCGTTTAAATTAGGATTTAGGTATTTTTTGCAACTTCCTATTCCTAGATTGGTGAAAAAATTAAGGAGTAATGTTAATTATTGTATGCATATGTGCATAAAATTTGAATTGTTTTTTAATCCGATAATTATGATGGCTTGTTTGTTCTTTTAGTAGTTCACTTTGTTTAGCCCTATTATTATCCAGATGAATATAAATTTTTAGTCTTTTAAGTTTATTTAGTAATTGGACTTTTATTTTTAAAGTATATTAAATTATTCGAGTGATGACAAATATTAGTACCTATGAAATGTTAGATGTTATTTTTAATAATATTGAGCATGTATTGTGTGTTAGTAATGCAGATCCTCAAGATTTTAAGATATTATATGTTAATGACACTTATGAAACATTAGGAATAGGTAAAGATTTACTTAATACTGATCCGAATTTATTTATCAAAATAGTACATCCTTGTGATAAAAAGATGTTTATACAGTCATTTGTTTTATCAATAAGGAAAAATAAAGCTATAGAATTTGATTTTAGGATCATTAAGCCCGGTGATGATGTTTGCTGGTTGTATTGCAAGTTTATACCGGTTGTTGGTCAGGGGGGAGGTGTAGATCGTGTTGTTTGTGTTGCTGCAGACGTTTCTGAAAGAAAAAAAGAAGAAGAAAGGCTTACGAATTTATATAAAGTTCAAGGAGATGTAATGAAAATGTTGGCACATGATTTACGAACACCAATTTCAGGAGTTAAGCTTTTGGCAGAATCTATGTTGAATTCCAATAATAATCAATTAAGCAATGGTCATATAAGTCGAATTATTGGTAGTTGTGATGACACTTTGACGCTGATGGAAGATTTATTGTCTTACATCCAAACAGATACTGAATATATAAAGCTTCACTTGTCCGATTTAATAGTAGAACAGAGCATTAATTCAGTTGTTGAGTCTTTTGCAACAAGGATATCAGAAAAACAAATAATTATAAATGTACCGAATACTGAAACTATATTTTCTTTAGATTCTTTGCGTTTTGGTCAAATACTTACAAATGTGATATCTAATGCAGTTAAGTTTAGTAACCGTAATAGTAGTATAAGCGTATATTTAGAGTCTACTGAAAAAGACCTGACAGTTAATATTTCCGATCAGGGAATAGGAATTCATGAGGATATGTTGTCTGCTATTTTTGATGTATTTACCACATCCAGAAGAGCGGGTACATCCGGGGAAAAATCTACAGGTTTAGGGCTTTCTATCACGAAAAGATTGGTGGAGCTTCATGGGGGAACTATTCAATTTATTTCCAAAGAGTTTGAAGGGACAATTGTTCAATTGACTTTCCCCAATATTAATAACTAACTAAAATTATTAGCTTATGGTTCAGAAGATTAGAACGAGTAATGAGCTACTTACTTTGGATGAAGATGGTGTAGTGCATTTAAGGTTTCCGGAGAAAACAACTCACGACATAAATAGTATCAAAGAACATCTTGAAGGATGTGAAGAATTAAATCATGATGGTGAGGGCGTACTGCTTTTAGTTCATTTCAAAAATTTAGTTGGAATGGATAAAGCCTCAAGAAAATTTGTAAATACGGGCGACATGGTAAATGCTCATAAGGCATGTGCCATGTTTGTTAATAACCCTTTGTCCAAACTGATCGCTAATTTCTTTTTAGGTATAAACAAACCGAATTTCATTATCAGTTCTTTTACAAATGTAGATGCAGCAAAGAAATGGTTGCTTGAACAAAAGTGATTTTTCAAGTTCAGAATGAACTTTTTGAATTCATTCCAAAATGTTTTTTAATGAGCGGATATTAGTTTAATTCCGTTTTCAGGTATTCTACGGTGTAACTTTTTTCATTTTTCAAGATGGTTTCAGGGCTACCTTCACATAGTATGGTGCCCCCCCCTTTACCACCTTCAGGGCCTAAATCGATAATGTGGTCTGCAAGTTTTATAACATCTATATTATGTTCTATAATAAGTACTGTATTCCCTTTCTCCACAAGTTTGTTTAAAACCTCCATTAACACACGTATATCTTCAAAGTGAAGTCCCGTAGTGGGCTCATCCAGGATGAAGAGCGTATTTCCTGTATCTTTTTTACTTAGCTCTGTAGCCAGTTTTACACGTTGTGCCTCACCACCGGACAGTGTGGTAGATGGTTGCCCCAGAGTGATGTAACCTAAGCCGACCTCTTGTAAGGTTTTAATTTTCCTGTAAATTTTAGGGATCGGTTCAAAAAATTCTACGGCATGATTAATGGTCATTTGGAGTACGTCAGAAATTGATTTACCCTTGTACCGAATTTCTAAAGTTTCTCTATTGAATCTTTTTCCGTTACAGGTTTCGCAATGAACATGAACATCCGGAAGAAAGTTCATTTCTATAACACGCATTCCTCCACCTTCGCAGGTTTCACATCTTCCACCTTTTACATTAAAAGAGAATCTGCCGGGTTTGTATGCTCTGATCTTAGCTTCGGGTACTTCAGAGAACACTTTTCTTATTTCACTTAAAACACCGGTATAAGTAGCCGGGTTAGATCGTGGTGTACGTCCAATTGGTGACTGATCTATATCAATAACCTTGTCAATATGCTCTAAGCCGGTTATGCCTTTGTAAGGCATAGGCTTTTTTAGCGCTCTAAAGAAATGCGTGTTTAAAATGGGGTAGAGCGTTTCGTTGATCAATGTAGATTTACCGCTTCCCGATACTCCGGTAACACAAACCAGTTTTCCTAAGGGAAGAATAAGATCTACATCTTTTAGGTTGTTTCCTGTTGCTCCGGAAAGGTGTAGGTGATTCCCGTTTCCTTCTCTACGAATTGCCGGGATGCTAATTTCCTTTTCACCATTTAGGTATTGCGTGGTAAGTGTATGATTTTTTATGATTTCTTCAGGCGTTCCTTTACAAACAATTTCACCTCCGTGTCTACCTGCTCCGGGACCAATATCCAGTACGTAATCTGCACATTCAATCATTTCCTTATCATGTTCAACAACCAATACAGAATTTCCAATGTCACGTAAATTTTGAAGAGATTTGATAAGGCGTGTGTTATCTCTTTGATGTAAACCAATACTTGGTTCATCGAGAATGTAGAGAACGCCCACTAGTTGTGAGCCTATTTGTGTTGCTAAACGAATTCTCTGTGCTTCGCCACCTGATAGAGATTTAGAACTTCTATTTAGGTTTAAATAGTCTAAACCTACATCCAATAAGAATTTTAGACGTGTTTTTAATTCTTTAATGATTTCAAAACCAATCGTTTTTTGTCTGCTGTCCAGTTTGTTTTCAAGATGATTAAAAAAGTTGTACAACTCAGAAATATCTAAATGTGCCAGATTGGAGATATTATAGCCATCGATCTTAAAATGCAGAGATTCTTTTTTTAAGCGATTACCATTACATTTTGAACAGTCTTTTTCGAACATATAGGCTTTAGCCCAACGCTTTAAACCAGCTGAATCAGAGTGGTGAAATTGATAGTTGATAAAATTTGCAATTCCTTCAAAGTTAATCTTGTAATCCTGTGTAATTCCAAGTGTTTTATTGGAAATTTTAAAGGATTCTTCTGATCCGTTTAAAATAACATCAATGGCTTTTTTTGGAATTGTATGAATGGGGTCTTTTAAATCGAATTTATAACGTTTGGCAATAATGGCTAATTGTTTCTTGATCCATGGGCTTTTACGCTCGGCAATAGGTGCAAGCCCCCCATTGTCAATAGATAGATTGTGATCGGGGAAGATTTTATTTTTATCAATTCTCATTTCGACACCTAAGCCATTGCAGCTTTTACAGGCCCCTTTCGGCGAATTAAATGAAAAAGAGTTCGGCTCAGGGTCATCGTATGCCATTCCGCTTGCCGGACACATTAAATGCTTGCTAAAGTATCTTAAGTCTTCACTTTCTGGAGCATACACCTGCATAATACCCTTTCCAAATTTTAAGGCAATATTCAGAGATTCTTTTAGTCTCTTTTCTACGTCTCCCTTAATTTTCAATCGGTCAATTACAATTTCTATATCGTGACTTTTATAACGATCGAGTTTTAAGCCCGGCATAATGTTTTGGATTTCTCCATCAATCCGAACTTTTATAAATCCTTGTTTAAGAATTTGTTCGAACAATTCTCTATAATGACCTTTTCTGGCTTTTACAACCGGAGCTAACAAAAGAATTTTCTGATTAGGGTAGGATTTAATAATCAGGTCTTTAATTTGCTCAATCGTGTAACTGATCATTTTTTCTCCAGTTTCATAGGAGTATGCATAAGAAACACGGGCATAAAGTAGACGTAAGAAGTCGTAGATTTCAGTTATTGTTCCAACCGTAGAACGTGGATTTTTATTGGTCGTTTTTTGTTCAATAGAAATAACAGGACTTAAGCCATCAATTTTATCTACATCAGGGCGTTCGAGTCCTCCTAGAAATTGACGTGCATAGGCTGAAAAAGTTTCGATGTATCTTCTTTGTCCTTCAGCGTAAATCGTGTCAAAAGCCAGTGATGATTTTCCGCTGCCACTCAAGCCTGTAATGACAACAAGTTTGTCGCGAGGAATCTTAACATCAATGTTTTTCAGATTGTGAACCTTTGCTCCCTGAACTTCAATATACTCTTGTGGCTTAGCCATTTATTGCATGCTTTCTTTAATGAGTTGAAGCTCTTGATCTTTTTTTACTTTCATGTCTAAGACTTCAATATTTTGCAAAATTAATTCTTCAATTTCAATTTTACCATATTCTGTAACATTTTTAAGTTGTGTCATTAAAATATAGATTTAAGATCTTCAAATAATCTCCCTTCTTTGTCTTTAGGAGAGATAATAGGATCTATAACTTCCCAGTCAATACCAAGTGAGGGGTCGTTCCAAATCAGGCAATCTTCAGATTTTGGATGGTATAAAGCATCGCATTTGTATTGAAATACGGTGTTATTTTCCAAGGCAACAAATCCGTGAGCAAAGCCCGTAGGAATCCATAGCATGTTTGCTTTTTCGTTGCTTAACTCCAATTTAAAATGTTTGCCGAAGGTTTTAGATTTCTTTCGTAGGTCAACGACGACATCCAGAGCTTTTCCTTTTGTAACTCTGACTAATTTTCCTTGTGCATGTGGAGGTTTCTGAAAATGAAGCCCTCTAAGTACATTTTTGTGAGAAACAGACTGATTGTCCTGAACAAAATTGACGTCGAGATCTAATTTTTTAAATGTAGTCTCGTTCCAACTTTCCCAGAAAGCCCCTCTATCGTCTTTGAAAATCGTTGGTTGGAGTATAAGCAGCCCTTCAAAGCCTGTTTCTTGTATCTGCATAATTTTTAAAAATCGAAAGTTAAAAATTAAAAGTTAAAGATTGAAATTTAATAAATCGTCAATGGTATCATTCTGCATGAACAAGGAAAATGCAGGGTCTTTTGTGAAGTTCCGGCTTAGCAGTTTTTTTCCATTCTGCAATAGTCCTTGTTTTAATGTATTCGGTTTTCAGGCTGATATCGCATGCAATACAAAGTTTTGTATTGCTTTGAAGACTTTGGTATAGCGTGTCTATGAGTTTGTTGTTTCTGTAGGGTGTTTCGATAAATAGCTGTGTTTGATTATAGCTTCTAGAGATTCGCTCCAGATCTTTTAGCTTTTTCTTTACATCTGATTTGTCGATAGGTAAGTAGCCGTTAAAGGTGAAAGATTGACCATTCATTCCGCTAGCCATCAAAGAGAGTAGGATGGAGGAAGGTCCTACTAAAGGGATGATCTGAATGTCTTCTTTATGGGCTATACTTGCTATTTCAGCTCCGGGGTCGGCAACTCCAGGGCAACCGGCTTCAGAAATGAGGCCCATATTTTTTCCATTTCTACAAGAGTTTAAAAACCCATAGAGTTCATGAGTTTCAGTGTGTTTATTTAAAATGTGGAGTTTTAATTGATTTTGAGGGGTTGGAATCTCCATTATTTTTAAAAAAGCCCGGGTAGTTTTACTGTTTTCAACAATAAATTCATCCAATTGATGAATGGTCTCCTTTACGGATAAGGGTAAGATCTTTGTAACATCACTTTCTCCTAATGTTGTAGGGATCATGTATAGTTTACCCTTAGACATTAAATTCTTTTGCAAGTTGGATTCTGATAGCTTCGCAGGCATCACTTAGCATATCGAAAATATTTTTAAATCCTTGGTCTCCTCCATAGTAAGGGTCAGGAACATTTTGGTTTTGACCCGGATTTGATGCATTTAGAATGAGGTGGACCTTCTTTTTATCTTCTTCGTTTTTAGCGAGTTTAAGCGTGTTTGTGAGATTGGAACTATCCATAACATAGATCAGGTCAAATGTTTCCAGATCTGTGCTTGTTAACTCTCTGGCTCTTTGATCTCCTATCGTAATATGATTTATGCTTGCAATGTTTTGAGATCTTATGTCTGGAGCATGTCCGATGTGGTAAGCTGAAGTTCCGGCGGAATCTACAATAACGGGTAAGTGTTTACATTTTTCAGCAAGTATTCCCTCAGCTAATGGCGATCGGCATATATTTCCTAAGCAAACCATTAAGATTTTCTTTTCTTTCATAAGCTAAAAAAAGCAAGAATAGATCCTGCTTTAAATTTTATAGTTGTTGTAACTCCAGTTTTTTACTGAGGTCGTCAACATAAGAACGGAATTGTTTGTCTGTATCTGCCAAGTTGTTAACTGTCTTGCAGGCGTGAAGAACCGTCGCATGATCCTTTCCTCCGCATTGGGCTCCAATGCTTGCTAAAGATGATTTTGTTAACTTTTTAGAAAAGAACATCGCTAACTGGCGTGCTTGAACGATTCTTCTTTTTCGTGTTTTAGAGTTTAATACTTCCAGGCTAAGGTCAAAGTAATCACAAATAACTTTTTGGATATAGTCTATAGAAACTTCGCGGGTTGTATTTTTCACAAAGCGATCAATCATTTCTTTGGCAAGACTTAGATTGATGTCTTTCTTATTCAAAGAAGATTGAGCTAAAAGTGAAATTAAAGCACCTTCGAGTTCACGTATATTTGAAGTGATACTATAGGCCAGGTATTCAATTACATCTTCCGGCATTTCAATACCATCGGTGTATAATTTTTTCTTTAAAATCGTAATTCTGGTTTGTAAACTTGGAGTTTGCAAGTCGGCAGATAAGCCCCATTTGAAACGAGATAATAATCTTTGTTCCATTCCTTGTAAATCAACGGGAGCACGATCTGAAGTAAGAATTAGTTGTTTTCCCTGTTGATGAAGATGGTTGAAGATATGGAAAAATACATCTTGAGTTTTCTCCTTTCCAGCAAAGAACTGAACATCATCGATAATCAAGATGTCAATCATTTGATAGAAGTGAACAAAATCATTTCGGGTATTGTTTCTGATCGAGTCGATAAACTGTTGAGTAAACTTTTCTGCAGAAACGTAAAGGACCGTTTTATCAGGATGGCTATCTTTAATTTCAATTCCTATGGCATGTGCCAAATGGGTTTTTCCTAAGCCAACTCCTCCATATAAAAGTAATGGATTGAAAGACGTGCCTCCGGGATTGTTTCCTACGGCATAACTTGCTGATCGGGCTAATCGGTTACAGTCTCCCTCAATAAAATTTTCAAAACTGTAATTGGGATTTAGTTGTGATTCTATATTCACCTTTTTTAACCCCGGAATCACAAAAGGATTTTTAACACCTGCCGCCGCGATCTCTACGGGAACTGCAACTTTAGGGTTGTTGATAGGTGGTCTGTTGTTACTAGGTATTTTTACGGTATAAGGATTTGTGTTGCCGTACGTGTTTTCCATAACTATAGAATACACCAATTTAGCTTCATCACCGAGCTCTTTACCAATAGCTGTTTTTAATAATTTAATATAATGTTCTTCAATCCATTCGTAAAAAAACTTACTGGGCACCTGTATATTCAAAGTTCTTCCTTTCAACTTAATTGGTTGGATAGGGAGGAACCAGGTTTTAAAACTTTGTTCAGATATATTATCTTTAATAAAAGTCAAGCAATTTCCCCAGACAAGTTCAGGTGTATTTTTCATTTATAGTATTGCATATTTAGAGGGGTTAGCTTTTGTTTGATTTATAGATTAAATTTCACGTCTTTCGACTAAGCAAATGTGTGAACAAAAAAGTTAAGAAAAAAATGAAATCGCTATTGATTTTTAATTTTCTTTTTCTTAACTAGGAGAATCTGAAGGTATTGATAAAGTTATACATATACATAGAGGGTTTGACTGTAAATTTGTGAAACTTTGTTTTAGGTAAACGTACACCCTACCTGACTTTAAGCTCAATCGAGTATTCCATGCAATATAAGTTTTATTATTGATTTTAGTCTTTATTTTAGGGGAAATGGCAATATTTTTCTAGACTAATTCTGTGTATAGGCATTGCTTAGTAATGACAAAAACTGACGCCTTATTTGATAGCTATTTTGAGTTTAAATGAGGGTGTAGAAAATGATAGGATTACTGCCATTTATTTTGTTTAAATAGTTAGCCTTATTTTAAGTCTTTTTTACAGGATGATTTATTGCGTTTTCATACATTTTGGATTCACCAATTTCTTAGATCCATTTCCTAAACCATACATGCTATTTTTTTATATTGGTAATAACTTTTATTCTGTTGTATTCTTTACATTAAGATTAAATAAATTTACGAACCAATTTAAAATTATGTTTGAACATCAAATAAAGTTTAGAGTTTTATATTCTGATACTGATAAAATGGGGTATATGTACTACGGGCAGTATGCAAAATATCTTGAAATGGGTCGGGTAGAATCTTTACGCAGCTTGGGTCTTTCATACAGATTAATGGAGGATGCCGGTGTAATAATGCCCGTACTCGACCTGCAGTTAAAGTATATAAAGCCTTTGTATTATGACGATGAAATTACCTTAATCACTAAGGTTTGTAAAATGCCCGGCACACGGATTTATTTTGAATATGAATTGCGAAGCCCAAAAGGAGAGCTTGCCACCATAGCTGAAACTACTTTGGTGTTTGTAGATCGCGAAACAGGGAAACCTTGCCTGATACCCGAAAATTTTAAAAGTAAAATTGAAATGTACTTTTAAATTTTAGAGAAATTATTTTGATTTCAAGAATCTTTCAACTCCTTTTTTAAATAGTATTTTTGCGTCAATGAAAAACAGACGTTCAAATATTAGCGATTCGGTACGCAAGGAATTGGAGTTCGACAAGGTATTGGATTTGTTGGTGACTTTTGCAAAAAGTACTGCGAACAAGGAGCGCATTCGTTTGTTGTCTATCTTACACAGTCCTAGGGTGTTAAATTACCATTTGGATTGTTTGCAGGAATATCAATACATTCAATCGGATACCAACTTCCCGCGCTTTGAATATGTGGATCTGAAAGAGGGTATTGAGTATTTAAATATTGAAAATTCCGTTCTTACCGAAGATCAGTTTTTTGATATTTATCATGCGGCAATCTGGGTAAATGCACTCATTCATTTTATCAACAATAATGAATATGAAATTCCAACGATCCAGCAACTTATTGGCGATCTGAAAAAGAGTCTTACGATAAAAAAACGCATCGAAAAGGTGTTTACGCCACGACGGTTTATCCGTTCCAACGCTTCCGAAATGTTGTTTGGTATTCGTGAGGATATTCATAAAAAACGGGCTCAGGCAGATAAGCATTTTCAGGAAACCATGAGTCATTATGTACATCTGGGTTTCCTTGCAGACATTAGAGAGTCTTTTGCCGACGGCGTTTCACTATTGGCCGTTTCTTCAGAATACAAGCGCAAAGTAAAAGGACAGGTTCGCGGACAATCTAAAACCAAGAGCATTACTTTTATTGAACCCGAAAAATGTATTTCACTCAATCGTGAGTTGGCGCATTTGTACGAGGAGGAAAAAGAGGAAATACGAAGAATACTTCAAGAGCTTACGGCAGATCTGGCAGAACACCTGGAACGAATAGAAGCCTGTAAGAATTTGATTGAAGAGGTGGATTTTCTGCATGCTAAACTCAAGTTGGCGGAATTGATGGAAGCCAATAAGCCTAAAGTTTCGCACTCCAGAGCGATAAATATTAAGGCTGCCTTTCATCCTTTATTGTTGATAGAAAACAATAAGAGAGGCTTAAAAACAATTCCTCAAGACATTTATTTTGATGATGCACACAGGGTTGTCGTAATTTCCGGACCTAATGCAGGAGGGAAGTCGATTACTCTAAAAACCTTTGGATTGAATCAGCTCATGCTTCAAGCGGGTTTATTTATTCCGGTACATCCCAATTCTTCCATGAGTGTGTTTCACGATATCTTTACCGATATTGGCGATAATCAGTCCATAGAAAATGAGTTAAGCACCTATTCCTACCGATTAACGCGGATGAAGGAAATTTTGGTAAAGTCCGGAAAATCTTCTTTCATTTTAATTGATGAATTTGGCTCGGGTTCCGATCCTGCTTTGGGTGGTGAGCTGGCAGGCGTTTTCTTTCAGGAAATTGTAAAAAGTGGCGCTTACGGAGTACTCACGACACACTATGGAAACATTAAAGTATTGGCCGATCAAACTGAATTTGCCGAGAATGCCTGTATGTTGTTCGACGACGAGGAGCTCAATCCGCTTTACAAATTGAAAGTTGGTCAGCCCGGAAGTTCATACACATTTGAAGTAGCCAGAAATGTAGGCTTGCCGGAAAACATCATTGAAAAAGCCCGTGCCGGATTAAAACAAGGTACGGTGCGTTTTGAAGATACCATCCATCATTATCAGCGCTTAACGACAGAATTGCAACTGGCTCAGGAAACCTTGAGAAAGCAGGAGTCTGTGGTTGGTTCTCAGAAGGAGGAATATGAGAAAAAGCTCAATACGGTAAAGGAAAAACTGGAATCTCAAAGATTTATTATGGAATTTGAGTCGAAGTGTCTTCAATTAGGAAAACGCGTAAATAAATTGATCGAGCTTTACCGAAACGGTACAGCTATGAAATCTATTCTTCCCCGCCTGAAGAAAATCATAGAGAAAGAATCCAATCGAAAAGAAGAAAAGATTGAAGACCCTAAATTGATCAAAAAGAGGAAGTCGCGAACGAAAGAGACTTTTACTGTAGGTCAGGAAGTACGCATAGAAGGGACAAATCAGCAAGGAGAAATACTCGAGTTGAAATCAAATACTGCTTTATTGCAAATTGGCTACGCAAAAATGGAAGTGAAGTTTGAGAAACTTGAAAAGGTGTAAGGTGCTAGGTATTAGGTACAAGGTAGTAGGTATTAGGTACTGGGTATTTTGGTAGGTTAGTGGGTGTGATCCTGTCCCGATAGCTATTGGTATTCAACTTTTAACTTTCAGTTTTTAACTTTTAATTTTTAACTTTTCTTACCTTCGCAAAAAATTAATATGCATAATAATGAGAAAACAAATGAGAAAACAAATTGTTGCAGGAAATTGGAAAATGAATAATAATCTTCAGGAAGCAAAAGAGCTTTGTTCTTCGATCATCAGTCAATTGGGAGCGTCTGATAAAGAAGTGATCATTGCACCTTCTTATGTACATTTGGCGTCTTTAGCAGAACTTGCAAAAGGAAGTGCTGTAATGGTAGCTGCACAAAATTGTCATGAGGAACTTTCGGGTGCTTACACAGGAGAGATTTCAGCTTCTATGTTGGTCCATCTAGGTTTGGATTATGTGATCCTTGGTCATTCGGAGCGTAGAGTTCATAACGGTGAGGAAAATGCCTTACTGGTTAAGAAGGTTAATGCAGCCATATCTCAGGGCTTAAAAGTGATTTACTGTTGTGGAGAAACATTAGAGCAACGCAAGTCAGGAGTTCACTTTGACTTGATAACCGATCAGGTCATGGAAGGTTTGTTTCATCTGGATGCAGAGACGATGAAAAGTATTGTTATTGCCTATGAACCTCTTTGGGCTGTAGGAACCGGAGTAACGGCAACAAGTGCACAGGCACAGGAAATGCACGCACATATTCGCAAAGTACTCACAGACAAATATGGGGCTGATATTGCCCAGAACACATCCATTCTTTATGGAGGTTCATGCGTACCATCTAATGCAGGGGAATTGTTCGCACAACCCGATGTAGACGGAGGTCTGATCGGTGGAGCTTCCTTAAATGCAGAAGATTTTACATCCATCATAAAGGCATAAACGATGAATTACATTGAAGTTTTTTTTGGAATCAAAGCTTTAGAGTCAGCAGAAATAAATGCTGAAATGGCAAGAGAGATCCTGGTAGCCGAATTAGGTGCTCTAAATTTTGAAAGCTTTGTAAATACCGAAGATGGACTTCAGGCCTATGTGCAGGAAGAGGAGTTTGATGAAGAAGTTGTAAAAGACTTGTACATTCTTAAAAATCCTGATTTTGCCATAGAAATGGAAGTAAAAACCATAAAACAGCAAAATTGGAATGCCGAGTGGGAGAAAAACTTTGATCCGATTGAAGTACAGGGAAGGTGTGTGGTGAGAGCTCCATTTCACGATCAAAAAGAAGTAGATTTCGATATTGTCATAGAGCCAAAAATGTCTTTTGGAACGGGGCATCATGAAACCACATACCAAATGGTAGCACATCTACTGGATATGGATGTGAGTGGTAAGCGTGTGTTAGATATGGGTTGTGGCACCGGAATATTGGCCATACTGGCCTGTATGAAAGGAGCAGCATCTATTACAGGTGTTGATATTGATGAGTGGGCTTATCAAAATACTTTAGAGAATGTATGCAACAATAAATGTTCGCAGATCATTGTAAAGCAGGGTGGGGCCGAACTTCTTGAAAACCATGCATACGATGTGATCCTGGCCAACATCAATCGCAATATTTTGTTAAATGATATGGAAGCTTATGCAAAAACGATGAGCTCCGGTTCTAAAATTGTTTTTAGTGGCTTCTACTCTTCAGATATTAATCATATTGATCAAAAAGCGCGGTCTTTAGGGATGCGTCTGTTACGCC
>Ga0207964_1000205_pt1 | contig 19007 bp, 18 predicted proteins | sample Knorr_S23_td_250_FD_185608 | JGI IMG/M metagenome (GOLD analysis project Ga0207964, IMG submission 185608) | Marine microbial communities from Southern Atlantic Ocean transect - Knorr_S23_td_250_ad_251m_LV_A (SPAdes) (version 2) | ecosystem: Environmental > Aquatic > Marine > Oceanic | place...
TTCGACGAGGAGTTGGATTTCAAGGATGCATGTCGAGGATAAAGATTGCTCGTAAAAACGTTCTTTAAATAATAGTTGCAAACGAAGACAACTACGCTTTAGCAGCATAATGCTAACCGTTACTTAGGAGTTGTCTGTACTTTTAGGATAACGGTCGCTAACAGACTCGCCACTATTATTATTTTAGGATAATAGGGTTAAAACCTAATCTAAAATCGCTTTCTACATCCCTGTGGGTCGGGTGGTAAAAAGTTAACTCAATAGACCTTTACTAAGCATGTAGACTTCTTGACTGAAAGTTTTCGGACGGGGGTTCAATTCCCCCCATCTCCACCAAACATCTTTTATCTTAATTAAACTATGGATTCAATTTTAGGCATTAGCCTAATTAGTTCCTGAGTATAAGGATGCTCTGGATTGTTAAATAATTCCTCAGCCTCCTTTGTTTCGCAAACACTACCATTCTTTAGGACAACAATTCTATTGCACATTTGCCTGATGACAGGAAGATCATGGCTAATAAATAACATGGTAAGGTGAAGTTCATCTTGAATATCTTTCAAAAGATTTAAAATTTGAGCTTGTATGCTCACATCTAAAGCAGAGGTTGGTTCATCACAAACTAATAAACGTGGTCTTGTTGCTAAAGCTCTAGCAATTGATATTCTTTGTCTTTGCCCTCCAGAGAATTCATGAGGATAGCGATCCAAAGACTGTCTTGTCATTCCAACAATATCAATCAAATCATGAGTATTTTGGATAAGCTCAGCTTTACTAATATTTTTTTGAAAAAGCTTTATTGGCTCAGATATGATATCCCTTACTTTGAACCTTGGGTTTAAAGATGAATAGGGATCTTGAAATATCATCTGAATCTGACCCCTGCTTTTATCAATTTGGTACTTTCTTTTTGAATTGTATAGTGAGAGACTGTTATAAAAAATTTCCCCATCAGATGGCCTCACTAGGCCTGTAATGATTTTTGCTATCGTTGATTTTCCTGAGCCAGACTCACCAACTAAACCTAAAGTTTCGCCCTCAAAGAGTTCAAAAGATACATTATTAACTGCCTTCACAACTTTATCAGCGGTTTCTTTTTTTGATCCAAATGAAAAGCTACTTGCCATAGATTTTTCATCAAAAATTTTAGTAACATCGATCAGGTCTAATAATTTTTGATTTTTGTTTTCCCTGACTCCCCAGGTTTTTATAATTTTTTTTGTTAAATTTTTTGAGTCAGATGTGATTTCTTTTCCATCAGGGCTAATCAGTTTAAATCTATCAATTTTTTTATTTGTAGGCGGCACAGAAATAACTAAACTTCTAGCCTCAGTAGATTTAGGATTAGTTAATAATTCCTTTGTATCTCCTTGCTCAACAATAACACCGTATCTCATAACAATAACTTTGTTTGTTGTCTCAGCGATAACTCCCATGTCATGGGTAATAATAATCACACCTAAATTTCTTTTTTTAGTAAGATCTTTTAGTAATTCAAGTATTTGATATTGGATACTTACATCTAGAGCAGTTGTAGGCTCATCAGCTATAATTAAATCAGGTTCACAGCTAATTGCTAAAGCAATAACAACCCTTTGGCGCATGCCGCCACTAAATTGATGAGGATAATCCTCGATTCTTTTTTCAGCGTCATCTATCCCAACTTCTTCTAAGAGTCGAATAGACTTTTTTAATGCATCTTGATAATCTAAATCTAGGTGTGTTTGAATGGTTTCAATTAATTGATCTTTTATTTTAAATAGAGGATTTAATGACGTTTGAGGGTCTTGAAAAACAAATCCAATTTTCTTTCCTCTAATTTTTTGAATAACCTCTTCGTTATCTCTTAATTCGATCTTATCAATTTTAATTGAACCATCAGTTATTTCTCCTGGAGGATCAATTAAATTGATAATAGCATTTGCAATAGTAGACTTTCCAGAACCAGATTCGCCAACAATTCCTAGAATTTCACCCCTTTCCAAAGTAAATTCAACATCTTTACTAGCAACAATTGTCTCTTTTCTAGTTGGATAACTAATGTTTAAATTGTCAACCTTTAACAAACTCATCTCATTTTTAATTTTGGATTTAAGGCGTCTCTCATCCAATCTCCTAATAGGTTAATAGATAAAGCTAGAACGATTAAGAAGATGGCTGGAAAAAATGTAATCCACCATTCACCTGAAAATAAAAAACTGTTTCCAAATCTAATCAATGTGCCTAGTGAAGGCGTTGTAGGCGGAACCCCAACCCCTAAAAAACTTAATGTTGATTCTGTAATGATTGCAAGGGCCAAACCTATTGTTGCAATAACTAGAAGGGGTCTAAGTATGTTTGGCAAGATATGCTTGAACATAATTAAAATATTAGATAACCCTATAATTCTTGAGGCTGATACATATTCTTTGTTTTTCTCAACTAGAGTAGATGCTCTAGACACTCTAGCAAACTGAGGCCACTCAGAAATACCAATTGCAAAAATTAATACATAAATGGCCATTTCACTATGCATTGATTGTGAAATGACTGATTTTGCGATACCATTTACGAGCAGAGCCATGAGAATACTGGGTATTGTTAATTGGACATCTGTAAGCCTCATGACAACAATCTCATACCTGCCACCGATATAACCGGAAGTAACTCCCAAAAAGACTCCAAGCACCATAGCAAAAAGTATTGATGCGAAACCTACTATTAACGAAATTCTTGATCCATAGATCATTGTCGAGAACATATCTCTTCCTTGTTGATCAGTGCCAAGAACAAAGCTGGGGTTGCCACCCTCTGACCATGAAGGCGGAGTAAACGCATCCATTAATGATACTGAAGCTGGGTCAAACGGGTTATATGGAGCAACTATTCCAGCAAAAATTGAACAAAGAAAAATAATAAACAAAATTGTAGAGGAGATAATTGCAATTTTTGAATTAAAAAAGCTATACCCTACATCGGTGTCATAAATTTTATCAAATGTTTTTAACAGCATAACTAACTCATCTCATCCTTAATTCGTATCCTTGGATCGATAAAATAATATGTAATATCAACTATGAAATTTATCATGACAAAAATAAAAGCAACCATGATCATGTAAGCTGACATTATTGGTATGTCAACAAAGTACACTGCATTAATAAAGAGAAGGCCCATGCCAGGCCATTGGAAAACTGTTTCTGTAATAATTGAAAAAGCTATTAATGTTCCAATATTAATACCAGTAATAGTAATGACAGGAATTAGTCCATTTTTAAGCGCATGCTTATAATTGATAGTATTTTTTTTAATGCCTCTAGCTTTGGCAAATTTAATATAATCTGTTTGAAGTATTTCCATCATTTCAGCGCGAACTAACCTTATTACATAAGTCATTTGAAATAAACTTAACGTGACCGAGGGTAATATTAATGCTTTAAGTCCGGAAACGGTTAAAAAACCAGTAGACCACAAGCCTAAATCTATGACTTCGCCCCTTCCAAAAGATGGGAGAACTCCAAGTATTACTGAAAATAAGTAAATTAGCATTATCCCTATAATAAATGTCGGAAGTGAAACGCCAGCAAGAGAAATAACAAGGATAATATTTGAAATAAAACTATCTCTGTGGATACCCGTGTAAACACCTAAAATTACTCCCACTATAATAGCAAGCAAAGCAGATACAAATACTAATTCTAGGGTAGCTGGCATTCTTTCAGCAATTAAATCAGAAACCTCTCTCTTTAATTGATAAGAAATACCAAAGTCACCCTGGATAACATTACCTAAAAATCTTGAAAATTGAATGTAGACAGGATCATTTAACCCAATAGCCTCTCTAACCTCAGCTTGTCTTTCAATCGAAGAATCCTCCCCCGTCAAACTAATTACAGGGTCGCCAACAAAATTGAATAAAGAGAAAGAAACAAAAGCAACAACAATCATTACAAGAATAGCTTGCAAGAGTCTTTTAACAAAATAACTAAACATGGATTAAATTGAAATTGGAGTGCTTGTATTGTAATGGTTTTCTGGCCAGATAACTGGCCAGAAAATATAGATTTTTTAGTTTACTTTTGCAAATCTAAATAATGGTTCATTGTTCATTCTAATCGGAACATCGACATTACTTTTTGATGCTTGGTTAACTACTTGGTGATGTAAAGGAAGATATGTCACATCATCTTGGGTAATGTCCCAAGCTTCTGCAATCATAGCATTTCTTTTATCCAAGTCAGTTTCAACACCCATTGAAGCAACTAATTCGTCGACTCTAGCATTACTGAAATTTACTTTATTCCAGCTTCCAGAGCTTTCAAATAAGTATGAATAGACATAGTGACTATCAAAAGTTGGAACACCCCAACCTAACATGTACATATCACTAGTCATACCATTGGCGTCGCCCTCTTTAACTTCAGAGAAATGCTGACTCTTAGTTTTTGCATCAAGATTTACTTTAACTCCAATTTTTGCAAACATACTAATTGCTGCAACACAAATTGCCTCATCATTGATGTAGCGATCATTAGGACAATCTAAAGTCACCTCGAATCCATCTGGGTAACCTGCTTCAGCTAAAAGTTGTTTTGACATTTCAGGATCATAAGCCATTCTTTGATCACGAGCAGCTGTGTGGCCATTAACGCCAGGAGCTGTAATAATACCAGCTGGTACACTTTGTCCTCTCATGACTTTATCCTTAATAGCATCCATATCTAAAGCATGGTACATTGCTAAACGAACTCTTTTATCTGCAAAAGGATTTTTTCCTTTAATGTTAGATGAATTTAATTCAGCTGAACCTTGATCCATACCAAAGAAAATTGTTCTATTTTGAGGAGTCATTTTCACAGCATGGCCAGATGAAGAGTCGATTCTTTGAATATCTTGAACTGGAACAACATTAGTGTAATCGATTTCTCCAGAAAGAAGTGCTGCAACTCTTGTTGCATCATTCTTAATTGGAAGTAACTCAATTTTATCTATGTTATGTTTATAGTGATTTCCCCACCAGTTATTATTTTTTTCAAAAACAGTTCTTACATCCTGCTCTCTAAAAGTAATTTCAAATGGTCCGGTTCCGTTTGCGTTTGATGCACAATAAGAAGTCTCACCCGCATCCCAATTGTATGAAACTTCACATCCATTTGCTTTTGCCCAAGCTTCAGACATTACAAATATTTGAGTTAATTGGTTTAAAAGAATTGGATTCGGTCCATCAGTTATTACTTCAACAGTATTATCATCAATCGCTCTTGCTGATTTAACGCTTTTAATTAAATCAACCATATCAGATGGAGCAGTCTTTGCTCTATTGATACTAAAAGCAACGTCACCTGCTGTTAAAGCTGACCCATCATGAAACGTTACACCCCTACGGATGTTAAATATCCATGTATCATCAGCTGTTGCAGCCCATGATTCTGCAAGCTGAGGCAGGACTTCCATGTTAATACCTGGAGTTACTAAGCCTTCATATACTTGACGAGACACCATGTGCGTTGGTCCTTCGTTTTGTGCATGCGGATCAAGAGTTAAAGAATCACCAGGCATTGACCATTTGATCGTATTAGCAGAAGCCGGTGAAAAAATACCCATGACTAGCAATGACAAAACAATGCTTAACGTTTTTTTCATTTTTTTCTCCTTTATGTATAACGCCAAATTAGGCGCAATATATTTTTCTGAATAAAAAAACCAGCTAAAATTTCAACGCTGGTCAAGGACAACTATATAGCATCAAAAATGTTTGGTCAAGGATTTTTAATTTCTTTAATGATATCTTTACATAAGATTTTTTGATAATGATAAAACTGGTTCACTCTGGTTCATGCTGTAGAAGTGAAAACTATTTACTCCATTTTGCTTCAATTTTTGACACATTTCATTCACAATATCCTCTCCAAACTCTATTAAACTTTCAGAATCATTTTTATACAGCTCTAAATGATTTAGGATCCAGGCTGGAATTTCAGCTCCGCAAGTTTTTGAAAAGTTGGTTAACTTCTCAAAATTTGTTATGGGCATAATTCCTGGAGTTATTGGAATATCAATGTTTCGCTTTTGCAACTCATCAATAAAGTGAAAATAGGCATCAGAATTATAAAAAAATTGTGTCGTAGCATGAGTTGCCCCTGAATGAACCTTATCAACAAAAAAATCAATGTCCTTGGCAACGCAATCTGACTGTGGATGTTTTTCAGGATATGCGGCAACATGTATCTCAAAATCGTCATATCTTTCCCTAATAAATCTAACTAAATCAGTTGCATAAGTGAAATCTCCTGAATTTAACATTCTTTCAGGAATATCGCCCTTAAGAACCATTAATTGAGATACACCTTGATTTTTATATTGGTTGAGTAACTTTATCACTTGAACTCTAGTCATTCGTATGCAAGAAATATGCGGCATTACAGGAACCTTAGTTTCTTGTGAAATATTCTCAACAGTATCAAAAGTAGAGCTTTGAGATGACCCAAGTGCGCCAAAAGTAACTGAAAAATAGTCTGGGTTAATTTTGTTAAGTGTATTGTATGTTTTCTTTAATGATTGCTTTGATACTTTAGATCTTGGCGGATAAAACTCAAAGCTAATTTTCAAATCTTTGCTTAAATCATTTTTTTTTCCCCAATACTCTGAGACTTGTACAGCGTCTGGCTCTTCTGACTCCTGAAATTCTTTTGTGGAATTTGGGTGATGTAAGTGAGTTAATAGATTATCAAATTCTAATTTCAGACCTTTCGCCTTAATTCGAGAATTAATTGATTTGTGGTGATATGCTTTTTCAGTAGATTTGCTCATTTTTCCCCCTAAAGTTAAAAAAAATGAGCGTCGTTATGATTGCCAAGCCTGATTGAGTTAATTCTCAATGCAACGCCCCTTGGCACATTTACAATTACCATTAAATGATAATGAACAAGCAAATTATAGAAATTTAGAGTTGTTGTAATTATTAAATGAGAGAAAAGGGGGTTAATTTCTAATAACAACTCTAATTAAGAAATATTTTTCTTAAAAGTAACCTTAAATCATAATATCTTTTCCTTAAAAAATTAGCTAGCACTATAATTCATTTATTAATTATTAATATTTCTTTAGGTTTGATATGATGAAAAGCAAAGTATTGGAGTGGTTTGGTGTTATTACAGCAATAATGTACTCAATGATGGTAGCTTTGAATATTGGAGTTGAATTTGCTGGTTTTCTATTACTTCTTATTTCGGCTGCATCAATTGGTTATTGGGCATATCTCGGAAAACATCGAGGAATCCTCTTTCTCCAGTTTTTCTATGCAACTGCTGGAATTATTGGTATGGTCAGGTGGTATTAAGGGTTTGACTATCGAAAGACTCTGTATAAGCCTACTTCTGGCCTGTAGAGTGATGATTAATCATTTTAAATTAAAACGGATCCATTCTCGGCTCTTACTTTTTTATAAATTCATTAGAGCATTCAATAATAATCTTCGACAAGTGCATGCAATCTTCTAGTGAGAATGTCAAAGGTAATCTCAAGTCAAATAAACTAGAGAGAATATCATCGGATATATTTAATTGTTGCTGACTAACATATTTCCAACTCTTATGATTACTGGTAAAACCACTAGGGTCATCATTACCAAACCATTTAAGCTCAACACCGAGTTGTTTATTTTTTTTAATAAATCGCTCAGCTTCAGACTTAGTAATTCCAGGGATTCTAAACTGAATAGAGCTTCCCACATACCTCTCTTCGTCAAGCCTTTGTGGAACCTCCATACCATTAATCTCTCTTAACTCTGCCTCAACTAATTGATAACGCTCATTCCAGCGATTAATACTCTTTTCTAAATTTTTTAATTGAGGTCTAAGGATTGAAGCTCTAAGATTATCCATGCGCCCAGAATAGTTTGGTGTTTGAAGTCTTATTTCTGAAAATACTTCCGAACTTGGTGCAGCGCTATGTCTCTCATAAAGCATGTATGAGCCCGAATAAATAATGGCTCTAGCCATAAACTCTTCATCATTTGAAGTTAAAAGACCGCCCTCTCCAGAATTCAAGTGTTTGTAGGTCTGCGTGCTGAAACATCCAGCGAGTCCAAAATTCCCGCTCTTTTGTTTTCTCCATTGAGTACCCATAGTATGAGCACAATCCTCAATCAAAATTAAATGGTATTCATTGACGATTTGCATCAACTTATCCATATCAACAAGGTGGCCTCGCATGTGTGATATTAGCAAAAAACGAGCTCCACTCTCAGAGACTTTTTTGGAAAGATCGTCCAAATCTAAAACTAAATCTTTAGTAATTTCTACAAATACAGGTGTTCCACCAGCGTTTGAAATGGATCCTGGAACTGGCGCAAGTGTAAAGGCATTTGTCAACACACTTTCCCCAAGCTTTAGTCCTGCAGCCTTTAATGCTATAGTCATTGCATAACCACCTGAAGCACAGGCTAAGCAGTATTTGCTTCCTTGGTAAGCAGCATACTCTTGTTCAAGAAGTGACACTTCTGAAAGTTCATTTTCAAATGTATTATATCTATGAAGTCTCCCTGACTTTAGTACCTCAGTAGCAGCATCAATCGCTTCTTGATTAATTGGCTCTTGCTGAGTAAAAGGTCGTGTAAATGCTTTAATGGCCATTATTTCTTGTTTTATTTCAATCAGATACAAAGAAAGAAAATAATATAGAAAATCTCTTGCTAGAAGGTGTTATTTTTGTGAAAAATCAAGAAAGAATCCTTATAATTAGTTACATGAAAAACATGCCACCCGTAGTCATTGTAGCAATTATTATCGCAATAGCTGTTCTGCTTATACAGTTTTTTTTCGAACTCTAATTGAATTGACTGCATAAATTACATGCACTCCCATAGCATAGGAGAGGAATGTAATAAAAATTTGAATAAGCTAGGCTGAATAATTAGAAAAAATAAGGTGCCCAATAACACTAGTATTAAAAAAATTCTTATTTTCGGGTTCGATTGTAAACCCTTTCCCACTAGAGATTGACTTGAGTTGTGGTTTGATAAATTTTGTCTCATAGGAATCCTAAGTCTTATCCTTTAAAGAGAGAGTAAGCTCAAACTTTGCTACAATGTCAGTTGAGAGAGAAGGAACAATAGCATCAATATTTAACTTAAAGTTATGTCTAACACTTGATTTGGCAACTTTTTCTACAAGTTCTCTCACGGCAAGTCCATCATTACATATGAAATGAACATCACCCTCTGGCCTTTTTAGAAAGTCAGCCTTGAAATCTTTGAAAATGAGGTTAATTTTTCGTCCACTTTCTTGAATGGGATTCATGGCAAGAAATCCGCCTGTTATATCTGCACCTACAGCAAGGGCTCCAAAATACATACTCCCTAAATGGTTCTTTGTTCTTCTTTTAAGTGGAATTTTAATTTCAATCTTTTCCTCTGTATGCTCTATAACCTTAGGTCTGCAATACCAAATCATTGGCACCTTTGTAATCCCAAACAATTGAATTAATCGATTTGTTTTGATTGCCATTGAAGCCATTGTGTCATTTAAAAACATACATAAAAAATAGACTATACAGAATAATCATCAATTGCGGAGCATTCTGCACTAACGGCAGTAGCTGTTAAAGTGTCGACATCATCTGATGGCCATCGGAATACTTCAGCAAAATAGAAGCTCCCAAAAGAAAATTCAAAATTATCTCCATAAAACTGCTCACCATTCTCGGAAAAATCATTAATCTCGAGTTCAATTCCGCTGAAGTAGTTAACATCACTTCCAAACTGAATTAAATTTTCATTGATAACCCTGAATTTAAATTTTTGAGGAATATAATTAATAATCTTTCCCTCTTTAATCTCTATAGCCTGAGTCATTTCACAGTAATATAAATCGCCAACCTTAGAATAAGCATAAAAGGGGACTAAAGAAAGCAATAGAATCCAAAAAAAAATCTCATATTGAACCTCAATATATATATTTTAAAAAAAACATTAGTTATGCTAGTCTATTTTTTATTTAGCCTAGAATTAATTAAATTAAATTTTATATGGATAATTAGTTAATTTTTTAAATAATCTAAATAGAATAAAATTCATATATATGATATAATATACCTCTCATTAAATTTTATTCAAAAAAATTTAATCACAGTTTTTTAAATATGTATAAGGAGTAGGCATGATTCAATTTATAGTTCATGACGAAGATGATTCCGTCGGAGTTGTTACAGTTGAAGGTCTTAAAGCAAACGACACTCTTAAAGGATGGATAATGGATCAAGATGTTTTGATCGACATTAAGATTAATCAAGACATTCCTATTGGTCACAAACTTGCTATTAAGGACCTTAATGAAGATGATACGGTCATCAAATATGGGGTAGATATCGGAAGAGCAATTTCTAAGATTGCAGTTGGTGATCATCTACATGTTCATAACGTTAAAACAAAGAGGTGGTAATGATAAATTTAGATCAAAAAATCTACGGATATAGACGCGACAATAATAGAGTAGGAATTCGCAATTACGTAGTTATCCTGCCTGTTGATGATATTTCAAATGCTGCCTGTGAAGCGGTGAGTAACAACATTAAGGGAACAATTGCCCTTCCTCACCCTTATGGAAGGCTTCAGTTTGGTGAAGACCTAGACCTTCATTTCAGAACTATGATTGGTACTGGCGCAAACCCAAATGTCGCTGCAGTTGTGGTTATAGGAATAGAACCAGATTGGACACAAAAAATAGTTGACGGCATTGCTGCTACTGGAAAACCAGTTCAAGGCTTTTCTATTGAAAAGAAAGGTGACATCCAAACAATTGCTGATGCATCAAAAGCAGCTTATGACATGGTTCATTATGCTTCCGGCCTTCAAAGAGAAGAGTGTGATATTGGAGAACTATGGGTATCAACCAAGTGCGGTGAATCAGATACCACATCAGGCTTTGGTTCAAATCCAACTGTTGGTAACGCATTTGATAAGCTTTATGAAAAAGACAATACCTTGCTTTTTGGTGAAACATCTGAAATTACAGGTGGTGAGCACTTAGTTAAGGCTAGATGCGCTAACGACGCGGTTGCTGATCAATTCATGTTCATGTTTAACCGATACCAAGATATGATTGAGCGTTGGAAAACGGATGATCTTTCTGAATCTCAACCTACCAAAGGAAATATTGAAGGAGGTCTGACTACTATTGAGGAGAAGGCGCTCGGAAATATCCAAAAAATTGGTAAGAAATGTATGGTTGATGGTGTTTTAGATAAAGCTGAAATGCCAACAAGTAAAGGACTATGGTTCATGGATTCTTCTTCAGCAGCTGCAGAAATGGTTACGCTATGCGCTGCATCTGGATATGTAGCTCACTTATTCCCAACCGGTCAGGGCAATATTATTGGTAACCCAATTTTGCCAGTCATTAAAGTGTGTGCAAACCCAAGAACAGTGAGAACAATGTCTGAGCATGTTGACGTAGACGTAACAGGCTTGTTGAATCGTGATATCAATCTGGATCAGGCTGGTGACATGCTGCTTGAGTCCTTGATTCATACGTCCAATGGAAGAATGACTGCTGCTGAGATATTAGGTCACCAAGAGTTTGTATTAACACGCCTATACGAGAGCGCATAATTTAAATTTACTGAAAATAAACAATATGAAATATTTAAAAAAGGCCGATAAAACGGCAGAATCTAATGTCCTAGAAGCCCAAAAGGTAGTGCATGATATGCTCTCTAACATTGATAAAAATGGTGAGCAAGCTGTCAGAGATTATGCTGAAAAATTAGATGGATGGACAGGAGATATCCTTTTATCAGCTTCTGAAATTGATGAAATTACTGCCGATGTTCCACAAAATGTTAAAGACGATATAGACTTTGCATGTCAGCAGGTATATACGTTTGCAAAAGCACAACGGGACTCGATTGAAGAGTTTGATACCAAAAATAATGGTGTTGAGGCAGGCCAAAGGCTCCTTCCAGTAAACGTAGCAGGTTGCTATGTGCCAACAGGAAGATATGCTCATATCGCTTCAGCTTACATGAGCATCGCAACCGCAAAGGCTGCTGGTGTTCCTTGTATTATTGCATGCTCTACACCTTATAAAGGAAAGAGTATTCATCCTTACGTATTGTACGCAATGAAGACTGCAGGGGCTGATCATGTGATGACACTGGGTGGGGTTCAAGCTATTGCAAGTATGGCTTACGGCTTATTTACTGGAAAGAAAGCAGATATCATTGTAGGTCCAGGCAATAAATTTGTTGCTGAAGCTAAAAGGACTCTTTTTGGTGAAGTGGGAATCGATGTGTTTGCTGGACCATCTGAAGTTGCAGTCATTGCTGACGAAGATGCTGATCCAGATGTGGTTGCAATTGATTTAGTAGGACAAATGGAGCATGGACATGAATCTCCAGGTTGGCTTTTTACAACATCACAAGCGATGGCTGAAAAAGTGATGGAGCTTATCCCAGAATACATCAATAAACTACCTCCAACTGCTCAAGATGCAGCTCACTGTGCATGGAGAGATTATGGAGAGGTCATTCTTTGTGACTCACGTGAAGAAGTAGTCAAAATTTCTGATGAATATGCTGCAGAGCACCTCGAAGTTCAGTGCACTGATCTTGACTGGTGGCTTGAAAACTTAACCTGTTATGGTTCATTATTTTTAGGTGAAGAAACTACAGTTACTTTTGGCGATAAAGCCTCTGGACCTAACCATATTCTTCCAACTAAAGCTGCAGGTCGTTATTCGGGAGGCCTGTCAGCTCATAAATTCCTAAAGGTTTTAACTTGGCAGCGTATGGATCGCGAGTCTACTCGTCAAGTAGCTCAAGCGTCTTCAAGAATTTCAAGACTGGAAGGAATGGAGGGTCATGCCAGAGCGTCTGATGTCAGACTTAGCAAATACTTCCCTGAGGAATCTTTTGATTTAGGTGCGCCTGTATTAGAGTAATCACATGAGATTATCAGATTTTTCTCTTGAGAATAAAGTTGCTCTGATAACTGGTGGCACTAGTGGATTAGGAAAAATGATGGCACTTGCGCTTGCAAAAGCAGGCGCATTTGTCTGGATTGCTAGTAGCCGTGATAGTGCTAATGAAACTCTTCAAGAGATCAAACAACAGGGCTCCAATGGAAGTTTTGTTCAAGTTGACGTCACCTCAAGTTCTGCCCTTAAAAAAATCGTCTCTCAAGTTCTTCAAGAGTCCAAAAGGATTGACATCCTTGTTAATGCTGCAGGAATTAATCTAAGAACTTCAGCAGAAGCACTTACTCTCAATGAGTGGCAAAAAACAATCGATATCAATCTGACAGCCCCTTTTTACTTAAGTCAGCTAGTTGCTGAATCAATGAAAAAAAATAACTGGGGAAGAATTATCAATATTGCTTCACTTCAATCACTCAGAGCTTTTGACAACAGTATTCCTTATGGTGCAAGTAAGGGGGGCGTCATGCAGCTTACTCGCGCATTAGCGCAAGCTTATTCTAAAGATGGTATTCTAGTTAATGCAATAGCTCCGGGTTTCTTTCGAACAAATTTAACTGAATCATTGTTTCAAGACCCTGATAAATTAAAAACATTAGCCGATAAAACAATGATGGGTCGAAATGGAGAAGAGAAAGATATATTTGGAATTAGCGTGTTCCTTTGTAGTGACGCAAATTCCTATGTCACCGGTCAAACTATATTTTTAGATGGAGGATTTTCAGCAGCATGATTGAAAAAATGGAAGCAGTGGTTTATACCGCACCAAATGAAATGACTTTTTTCCCTGAATATAAGTCAACTCAACTGGATCGAGATGATGACGTCTTATTGAAAATTGAATCAGTTGGTATTTGTGGATCTGATATGCATGCTTTTCATGGTAAAGATCCCCGAAGAAATCCAGGACTCATTCTTGGCCATGAGTTTTGTGGTGAAATTGTTGAAGGCACCCATAAAGGGCAAAAAGTCACTGGTAATCCACTGATCACCTGTGGAAAATGTGAATACTGTCTGCAAGGCAGAGACAACCTATGCAGCGATAGAGATATGATTGGTATGAGTCGGCAAGGCGCTTTTGCCCAATACATGGCAATACCAAGCCAATGCCTCGTTCATGCGCCCAACTCTATGAACTCGAATCATGTTGCAATGACAGAACCTGCGGCAACAGTTGTTCATGCTGTCAACTTAGCGAAAGAGGGTTCGTTCAAACCAATCATTGAGTGTAATGTATTGGTTATTGGGGCGGGAGCAATAGGGCTACTTACAGCGCTTCTGCTTAAGTCCCAAGGCGTCAAGATGACTGTTTTAGAAACAAATAAAGCTCGACATCAATGTGTTAAAGAGCATGTCGGTGTTACCCCGGTAAACCCCATCAATCAGTCTGTTAGTGAAGACAGTTATGATGTTGTTATTGATTGTGTAGGCAGTGAGAAAACTAACGCCTTATCTATTTCGTCAGTGAGAGCCGGTGGCACTGTTGTCAATGTAGGGCTTCTTAGCTGGAGTAGTAATATAGATATTCGTAAAATTACACTTCAGGAAATTAAACTGATTGGATGCTACACCTATAATATGGAAGATTTCAGGTCTGCACTGAAGTCAATTGAAAATGGTGATTTTGGTGATCTTTCATGGATTAAAGAGGTGCCCTTATCGGAAACTAATTTAGCTTTTCAAAGTTTACATAATGGTAAAATGGCCTCGGCCAAAGTGATTTTAAAACCTTCTTTTTAATAACAAAATCTTTAAATTATGAGCATTACTGATCTGAAATTTGAAATTGACAGGGATAGTAAAACTCCACTCTGGCTTCAGATTAGAAATGAGTTATTTAATTGCCTTTATCGGGATGAGCTTAGGCCTGGACAACTTATACCTAACGAGAAAACACTGGTAGAGCTTTTCAATGTTTCAATTGGAACAATTCGAAAAGCAGTTGGAATGCTTGAAAAAGAGGGTTTTCTAATTAGAAAACAAGGGTTAGGTACTTTTGTATTTCAGCATGATAATAGCAGTTTTCTTTTTGAGTATTTTCATTTTGCACTCAATGGAAGCAATGAGAAACAAAGTCCTAATGTTGAATTTATTTCTTTTGATTCAAAGAAAGCAACAAAGTCTCAGGCTGCAGAATTTGGGATTAATACTGGAAGTCCAGTTTTTCAAATTTATAATAAGCTTGGGCTTAATAAAAAGTTTTATATTGTTGATAAAATCATCATTCCTCAAGACAAATTTCCTGGCATGACTGAAGAAATTTTTAAAGGTCGAACGAATACAGTTTACAACCTTTATCAGAATAAATTTAACATCTTTATTACTAATTGCTCTGAAAAACTTAAGGCAATTTCTGCTGATGAAAAAATATCTAAGCTCTTAAATATTCCATCCAATGCACCAATCTTAAAGATCAATAGAGTAGGTCAAACCTATAACAATGTCACTATCGAACTAAGAACTTCGTATGTTCATACTAGTGATATAGACTATATTCATTCTCAAAATAGCACCTTTGGTGAATCTATCTAGAATTTAAACTTATATTAACTCACTTAGAGAAAGATTTATCAAATAGATAATTCTAATTAACGACAATATTAAAAAAGGCACACATGTGCCCTTTTTTTCAGATAATGACTCTTAACTAATTAGCCATACAAATATGTAGGAAGCCAGAGTACAATTTGAGGGAAGATAATAATCAATGCTAGTCCTATGACTTGTATCACCATAAACTGCATCATGCCTTTATAGATATCAGACAAGTCCCACTCTGGAACCACTCCCTTGAGAAAGTAGGCCGATAGTGCAACAGGAGGAGACAGCCATGCAGTCTGAAGGTTAACAGCAACAAGAATACCAAACCACGTCAGATTAAATCCTAACTGCTCAATGAGAGGCAGGACAATTGGAATTATAATAAGCACAATTGGAACCCATTCTAATGGCCAAGCTAATAAGAAAATTAGTGCCATAACTATAAGCAAGATCGCTGTTGGCGGAAGATCGAGCAACATCAATGCCTCAGTGATCATGGTTGGCGTTCCTAGTCTTGAAAATACTGCTCCAAAAAAGTTTGAGGCGCAAACCAATACCATAATTAAAGTAGTTATCTCTAAAGTCTTTAAAAGTGAACTTTTAAAAGATTCAAAGGTTAGCTTTCGATAAGCCAAAGTTAATAGGATTGCACCAACAGCGCCCATTGCAGCTCCTTCCGTTGCTGTGGCCCAACCTGCCAAAATACTTCCTAATGATGCACCCACCAATAGAACAGGGGGAACAAGTCCCTTGAAAAACTCTTTCCATACATCACTCATGGAATCTGGTATCAAATCCTCTGGGACAACAGGTCCCAAAGATGGGTTCAAGTGACATCTTATGAGTGTATAAGCTGTGTAGAGTAACGCCAACATGAGGCCTGGGACAATTGCAGCAGCGAACAAGTCAGTTACTGGAACGTTAAGTATAGGGCCCATAACAACTAACATAATACTTGGAGGTATCAATATACCGAGGGTACCGCCAGCAGTGATTGAACCTGCCGCCAAACGAACATCATACTTCGATCTATTCATTGTTTTGGCTGACATGATTCCTAAAATTGTGACCGATGCACCTACGATTCCGGTTGCAGCTCCAAAAATTGTAGCGACAAAAAGCACTGCCACAAACAAAGAGCCCTTAGTTCTTGCAAGAGCCATTTGTACGGATGTGAATAATCGCTCCATGAGGTTTGCCTTCTCCATAAGAATTCCCATAAAGGTAAATAGAGGAATAGCCACAAGAGTTTGTTCAAGCATACTTCCAGAAAACTGGAAGGTCATTAAGTAAAAAACAAGATCTCCAAAGCCTAAGTAGCCGAAGAAAACGCCTAGGAAAATAAGCGTAAATGAAATTGGAAAACCAACAAAAATGGCAAAGAGCATTGTAAAGATTAATACGATGCCTAACACTTCAGGACTCATGGCCATCTCCTATTTTTGAGAGCATAAATGCACTTAAGTATTTCTGAAATGCCTTGAATTAATAAAAAAATAAATCCTATAAAAAGAGCAAATTTGATTGGCCACATAAGAGGCATCCACGCAGTATCCATACCTCTCTCCATTATCGACCAAGACTTATAGGCATATTTATAGCACGCCCATGCTGCACCAATAATTCCAGGAAAATAAAATAATAAATAGAGTGTTAAATCTATCGTTGCTTGAGTCTTCACAGACCAATCTCGATACATAAAGTCTGCTCGAATATGAACCCCTTTAGAAAGCGCATAACCAGCACCCAGCATAAACATAGCGCCGGCACCCATTCGGCTAATATCGTATGCCCACATTGTTGGTGCGCCAAAGAAATGTCTTCCAGTAACCTCGATGAACATGGATAAAAATACTGGAACTGTAAGCCAACAGACCAGTTGACCAACCCTGAGACTGAACCAGTCAATACTTAGAATAGTTCTCGCCATCATTTTTGGCATATCGTCTGGCATAACTCCTGTATATGATCTGCCTTCGGCGATCATTTCATCGGTAATATCTAATTGACCAATATCCTCTTCTTCTGACATAAATTACACCTAATTTCTAATCTAAAAAACATTACACTATTGTAACAAAACTGCAGTGATTTAAAAATTAAACCAAAAAAAATTAAGGCTTTTCTAACTCTGGGATAAAGGAGAACCCAAAGTTAGATAAAGCCGGCTTGTCATAAAAAAAAGTTGCCAACAGTATTTACTATTGGCAACTTATTTACAAGTCTTACGATGAATCTTTACTTCAAGGTCGCAGCAAAAGCTAAACCTAACTTAGCGTTAGACGCTTGAGCACCTGACCAGAAAGGTACCGCCTTCTCAGCGAAATCTCTCTGTGAAGCCCAAACCTCTGCAAAGAAGGCATTCTCGTTAGCATTCTTTTGAAGAGTTGCATTCGCAGCAGCCATAAACTCTACGAAGTAGTCATCAGGAGTATCCATTAGCTGAACTCCTTGCTCTAGCAAGTCTGCCATTGCAATACCGTTTTTGTAAATACGGTTAGACATTGAGTCAAGTCTTGCTGCTCTTGCGGCAACATGTATAGCACGTTGGTCACGTGCAGAGATCTCATTCCATCTGTCACCGTTGATATACATGTCAGCATTTACAACGTTCTGGTGAAGTCCTTGCAAGTAGTAGTACTTAAGAACCTTTTGAAAACCGAAGTCTCTGTCAGGCTCAGGGCAGCACCACTCTGCTGCATCAATTACACCTTTTTCTAGAGCTGGAAGAATATCTCCACCACCCATAGCTACAGCAGCAACACCAATATCCTTATAGGTTTGACCTGGAATTCCTGGAGGAGCACGGAATCTAAGTTTACGGAAATCGTCCATACTATTAATTGGCTCTTTAAACCAGCCTAAAGCTTCAGGACCAACAGGTTGAAGCATCAAACCATGAATATTCAAGTCCATCTCGTCCCATAACTGATCATAAAGCTCTTTACCGCCAGCACTATGAAACCATGAAAGCCATGCGATGTTATCAATACCAAGACCAGCACCAGCAATCGGTGAACCAAACAGCATTGCTGCTGGATGCTTACCAGACCAGTAGTGAGTCCATGCAAATCCGCCATCAATTAGACCTGCGTCTACTGCATCAATAAGATCAGAGTTAGGAACAACAGAACCTCCCGGGAGAACTTCTATCGTTACTCTACCATCAGTTAGGGCAGCAACGTCTTCTGCAAAATCTCTTACATAGCCAACTTCACTACCAGTAGAGTTTAATACAGATTGTACTTTCAAATTAACATTCCCAGCTATAGCGCTTGAACTAAAAGCAATAGCAGCGGCTGCTAATAAAACAATTTTATTTTTAAACATAAAATCTCCTAAGTTTTTAAAAAAACAATTTTTGATTATTAAAGTGAATGTTGAAAAAACAAACCAACACAATTAAATGAATCAAACATCAGTATACATCAATTGATATATATCTTTCAATTTATTTATAAAAAAAATTATGCTCTTTTTTTTATTCATAACGAGATAGGTTGAAGTTTTACCTAT
>Ga0207964_1000206_pt1 | contig 18983 bp, 11 predicted proteins | sample Knorr_S23_td_250_FD_185608 | JGI IMG/M metagenome (GOLD analysis project Ga0207964, IMG submission 185608) | Marine microbial communities from Southern Atlantic Ocean transect - Knorr_S23_td_250_ad_251m_LV_A (SPAdes) (version 2) | ecosystem: Environmental > Aquatic > Marine > Oceanic | place...
GCGGTTGTTGCTGCAGTTGCAGAAATTGCCAAGTTGGCTAAACCCTGTTCAGATAACAAAGAAATTGCTCAGGTGGGTACTATATCTGCTAACAGCGACGACAGTATTGGTGCAATTATCGCCGAAGCTATGACTAAGGTGGGTAAAGAAGGTGTTATTACTGTTGAAGAGGGCTCAGGTCTTGAGAATGAATTGGATATTGTTGAAGGTATGCAATTTGATCGCGGTTACCTATCACCGTATTTTATAAACAACCAAGAAAGCATGAGCGTTGACCAAGAAAGTCCGCTAATTTTATTGGCCGATAAAAAGATTTCAAATATCCGTGAATTACTGCCTCTTTTAGAAGAAGTAGCGAAAGCTGGAAAGCCTCTTCTAATTATTGCTGAAGATGTTGAAGGTGAAGCGCTGGCCACACTAGTGGTTAATAACCTTCGAGGAATTGTTAAGGTTTCAGCTTGTAAGGCACCTGGTTTTGGTGATCGTCGCAAATCGATGCTTGAAGATATTGCGATTCTTACTGGTGGTACGGTTATCTCTGAGGAAGTAGGTTTGGATCTAGAGAGTGCAACTCTTGAGCATTTAGGTACTGCAAAGCGTATTAGCATGAATAAAGAAGCCACCACTATTGTTGATGGTGCTGGTGAAGGGACTGTTATCGAAGCGCGAGTAAAACAAATTCGTGCGCAGATTGAAGAAACTAGTTCTGACTATGATCGCGAAAAATTGCAAGAGCGTGTGGCTAAATTAGCCGGTGGTGTTGCGGTGATCAAAGTAGGTGCTACGACTGAAATTGAAATGAAAGAGAAAAAAGCACGTGTTGAAGATGCGCTTCATGCAACCCGAGCTGCGGTTGAAGAAGGCGTGGTTCCTGGCGGTGGTGTGGCTCTAGTTCGCGCCTGTGCGGCAATTGAGTCACTGACAGGTATCAATGATGATCAAACTGTAGGTGTTGGTATTGCGCGTCGTGCAATGGAAGCACCACTGCGTCAGATCGTTGAAAATGCTGGCGAAGAGGGTTCTGTTGTTGTTGATAAAGTGAGAAGCGGTAAGGGTAACTTCGGTTACAACGCTGGTGCTGGTGGCTATGGCGATATGATTGAGATGGGTATTCTTGATCCTGCCAAAGTAACTAGAACAGCGCTTCAGGCTGCTGCTTCGATTGCTGGCTTGATGATTACTACTGAAGCCATGGTGACTGATGTTGCTGATGAAGGCGCGGCACCAGCTGCTCCAGATATGGGTGGCATGGGCGGAATGGGCGGAATGGGCGGAATGATGTAATTCCTTTCAATGCCTGTTTGCGTTAAAAACCCCCGTATTTAATAAATACGGGGGTTTTTTTGATTTTGTGTAAAATTAAACACTAGATCAGTGTATTTTTTAATTTAAATGGTTGATATTTGCTGGTATTTGCAGAACAATTGCCAAGTTAAGAATCAATGCTCAATTGGGCACCACATCAAAGGGGAACAGCTATGACAATGGAATTTATTAACTTTCTTGCTCGTTGGAGCCATGGATTATTCGGCATCACTTGGATAGGCATGCTCTATTACTTTAACTTTATACAGGGTGCCTACTTTAAAGAAGCCTCTCCAGAAGGGCTGGCTGATGCCAAAGCAAAGCTAGCACCAAGAGCTTTATGGTGGTTCCGTTGGGGTGCAATGTTCACCTTTATTACCGGTATCATTTTGTTTTCCGGTGTTTATCACAATGCGCAAATGAACAACTACATTATTATCGGTGTGGTAATGGGCACGCTAATGGCTGCTAACGTATGGATGGTGATTTGGCCAGCTCAGAAAGTTGCTCTTGGTCTTGTTGAGGGTGGCGATAAAGCCGCTGCAGCAGGAAAAGCATTGCTTGCCTCGCGTACTAATACATTCTTCTCAGCGCCTATGTTATGGGCAATGTTTGCTGGCCCACATTATGCGGGTTATGGCTATGGTACTGCCGTTGGTGGCACTGGCTTAATAGTAGCTTTGGTTATTATTGCTGCGATTGAGCTAAATGGTTTAAAAGGACAACAGGGTCCTCTAACTACTGTTCGTGGTGTGATTGTATCTAGTCTCGTACTAACGGCAGTATTGGCGATAGCACTAAACGTGCTTTAGTCTTTATGGCAGTTTAAAAAACCGGCGTTAAAAGCGCCGGTTTTTTATGCAATAAAATTAGAGTCACTGGTATGGTTCTGTTAATGGATCGGAGTATAATCATTTACAAATAATCCCAATATTTAGGTGTGAATTAAAGAATGGATAACCAGCGTACTAACCCAATAGTCCCAGAGCGAGATGATAATATTGGTCGAGGTTCTGACGGATCTAAAACTGAGCCATATAAAGCGAGAGAGACTGCAAGTTCTTCAAGCAATTTATCTTCGATTTGGAAGCTAATTGCCTCAGCAGCACTGATGGGTTTAATCGCAGTCTCATGGTTTGGATGGCAACAGTATCAGCAGTTTGTGGTACTTCAGGAGCGGTTTCAAATTCTAGATTCAAGACTCAATAATACTGATGAGTCGGTCAACCAATCTGGTGTTGCTATGCAGGTAAACATTGGCAATCACAGTGAGCAGCTTAAAAAACACTGGAGCGAAATTAGAAAGCTTTGGGGTATAGCTAATGATAAAAACAAAGCTAAAATAGCCAAAAATGGTAAGGATATTACCTTTCTTGCCAGTAAGCGAAACGAACTTGAATTTGCGCTTAAAAAATTGCGTACACAGATTGACAAGGATCGGTCTGATTTGAATGCGGTGGGTGAAAACTTCTTTGGACTCTCCGCTGATATGGATGGGTTAACCGAATCTTTGGATGATTATTGGGTTGCTGTGCAAAAGGTTCAGGTTAGCCTTGAGCGGCAAGATAAAAGGGTGCAGGCAAACCTTGAGGCTGTGAAGTCTATGGATGCATTTCGCAGGCAAATGAATCAAAAAGTTTTAGAGATTGAAAAGAAGATAGCGAAACAGGCGGCTAAACCTCCTGCTAAACCCCAAACTTTGGGTGAGCAGAGTGACTCAGAGACACTGAATCTAGAGTAGAATTTTATAATTTTATAGTGAGCTAAAGAAGAACGATGACTATTATTCGTCAACAAGATGTTACTCAAAGTGTTGCAGATGCTCTGCAGTATATTTCTTACTATCATCCTGCGGATTTTATTCAGGCGGTAAAGCAGGCCTATGATCGCGAGGAGTCCAAATCCGCTAAAGATGCAATGGCTCAGATTTTGATTAATTCACGACTTTGCGCTACGGGAAAACGTCCCATTTGTCAGGATACCGGTATTGTTACTGTGTTTGTTAAGGTGGGTATGCAGGTGCAATGGGATGCTGAAGATAGCCTCGCTGATATGATTAATGAGGGCGTAAGACAAGCTTATACTCATCCGGATAATGTTTTGCGAGCCTCTATATTGTCTGATCCAGACGGAGAGAGAAAGAATACGGGCGATAACACGCCAGCGGTAATCCACTATGAAATTGTTCCTGGTGATAAGCTAGAAATTGATGTTGCTGCAAAAGGCGGTGGCTCGGAGGCGAAAGCTAAGTTTGCCATGTTAAATCCCTCTGATTCAGTAGTGGATTGGGTTTTAAATGTAGTTCCAACCATGGGAGCTGGTTGGTGCCCGCCAGGAATATTAGGTATTGGTCTTGGTGGTACTGCTGAAAAAGCCATGCTTATGGCTAAAGAAGCTCTTCTTGAGCATATAGATATTCAGGAGTTACAGGCCAAGGGTGCTGAAAATCGCAATGAAGAATTGCGTTTGGAATTATTCAAAAAGGTCAATGCCCTAGGTATAGGGGCGCAGGGTTTAGGTGGCTTAACCACAGTCTTAGATATCAAGATTAAAGACTATCCATCCCATGCGGCTAACAAGGCAATTGCAATTATTCCCAACTGTGCCGCTACGCGACACCTACATTTCGTCCTTGATGGCTCGGGTCCAGCTACATTTGACCCGCCTAATCTTAATGACTGGCCAGAGATTTCATGGGAGGCTGATGAAACCGTAAGACGTGTCAATTTAGATTCTGTAACGCAGTCAGATATTGAGCAATGGCAACCGGGTGAAACACTTTTGTTGTCAGGAAAAATGTTAACCGGTCGAGATGCAGCACATAAAAAAATGACCGACATGCTCGCTAAAGGAGAGCAATTGCCAGTAGATTTAACCGGACGGTTTATCTATTACGTGGGACCAGTTGATCCTGTTAGGGATGAGGTGATGGGGCCTGCTGGACCAACCACTGCAACGCGAATGGATAAGTTTACTCGCACCATGCTTGAGCAGACGGGGCTGATGGGAATGATTGGTAAGGCTGAACGAGGTCAACAGGGAATAGAGGCTATAAAAGATAATAAATCGATTTATCTGATTGCCGTGGGTGGTGCGGCTTACCTAGTGTCAAAGGCTATTGTATCCGCTGAGGTTGTGGCATTCCCTGAGCTTGGAATGGAAGCTATCTACGAGTTCGAGGTGGTTGATATGCCAGTAACTGTTGCGGTGGATACTCAGGGGCAGTCTGTTCATATTAGTGGGCCTAAGAAATGGCAATCAAAAATAGAAGAAAAAGTGATCCAAATTAATTAAATCTAAAGGATTAGATTGACCTATTGGTTAAGATTGCTAAACTGAAAAGAAAAATATAAATAATTTATTTATTTTCGAAGGTGTTATATGAGATTTTTACGATCTGCAGTCATAGCAATTGCTATGTTTTCGTCCTGTTATGCATACTCATCAGATCAATGGTATTTTGGTCTAACTCAGGGGTTTTTTAGCGTCGGCGAGGGAGATCACTGGAATGGTGAGATTGACATTGGTCAAGCTGGCTTGCAGATTGGTAAGTTTTTAAGGGATGACTTGTCAGTTGAGGGTGGATACGCTTTTAACTTTAATAGGGAAGATTTTTTTATTGGGTCGCTATCAGCTCTTTTTTGGATGGGCGATAGTAGTGAAAAGTATCAACCTTATTTATTGTTAGGCACTAATGTGTACAATTTTGATGATGAGGATGGCTTAGCTATTAAGCACCGTCATACTCAGGTAGCATTTGGTGCTGGTTTTGGGTCTAAAATTTCGAAACAATACCAAGTGCGAGCAGATATTCGATTGATGGCGCGAAATGATGAAAATGAAGATGACTTTGGAATTCAGTTTTCAATTAATCGATTATTTGAGTGATTCGCTATATTTAAATAGTAAAACGGCGCTTGTAGCGCCGTTTTTTTTGGCAACAAAAAAGTATTCAGCTAGACTTTATGGTGATAGTTTAGATACCTAGCCGTTATCGATTTCAATGGAGTTGAAAATAATGATGAAAGACAGCTTATATTGGCATGATTATGAAACTTTTGGTGCTGTACCATCAATAGATCGACCCAGCCAATTTGCGGGTTTAAGAACTGACTTTGAGCTCAATGTTATTGGTGAGCCCTTAGTTATTTACTGCCAGCCACCGATGGACATATTGCCCGCTCCACAAGCTTGCTTAATTACTGGTATTACTCCTCAGCATGCGTTAAAACATGGGATTCCAGAACCTGAATTTATTACTCAAATTCATTCTCAACTTGCTCAACCAAGGACCTGTGGTGTCGGCTACAACAGTATTCGCTTTGACGATGAGGTCACCAGATATAGTCTGTATCGAAACTTTTTTGATCCCTATCAGCGGGAATGGCAGAACGGTAATTCTCGCTGGGATATTATCGATCTATTGCGGGCTACTCGTGCCTTGCGGCCCGAAGGTATAGAGTGGCCTGATCATAAGCTAGGAAGTCCGAGCTTTAAACTTGAGGATCTAACTCAGGCTAATGGCATCTCTCATGCCTCTGCACACGATGCTTTATCTGATGTAACCGCCACCATTGCTATGGCAAAGTTAGTTAAAGAGGCGCAACCTAAGTTGTTTGATTATGTATTGCAAAATCGCGGTAAGGTTGCTGTCGCTAAAATTGTCGATGTACACAGCGGAAAACCCTTTTTTCATTGCTCGGGTATGTTACCTAAGGAAAATCTATACAGCGCAATCATGATGCCTTTAGCGGCGCATCCTACCAATAAAAATGCTGTTATATGCTTTGATCTTTCGGCAGACCCAAATTTATTGATCAGCCTTGATAAGGCTGAAATTAAACAACGCGTCTTTAGCCGTGCCCAAGACTTGCCGGAGGGTGTTGAGCGAATCCCGCTTAAATTAGTTCACCTTAATAAAGCACCAATGGTCGCTACACCTAAGGTAGTGGACACAGTTGTGGCGAAACGATTATCTATTAATTTGCAGCATTGTGAAGAAAACTGGCAGCGCCTTCAGCGCGTTGATCTGCAACAAAAGCTTCAGGCAGTATTTTCCGATTCAGATTTTGTGGCAAGTGATCAAGCGGAACAGCAGCTTTATGGTGGTTTTTTGCCCAATAGAGATAAGTCTTTACTCGATCAGGTTCGCGCAGCCTCGATAGAAGATTTTAAACAGCATGAATTTTATTTTTCCGATCAGCGGTACAACAAATTGTTGCTAAGTTATAGAGCGAGATATTTCCCAGAGTCTCTGACTGCTGATGATCAAAGCAACTGGCTGCACAGCTGTCGTGATCGACTAACCAATCCAGATTCTGGCTACCTCACGTTGAGGCAACAACAGGGAGAAATAGATCAGCTACTAATAGATAGTAAGCTACCTGCTAAGAGTCGCGAAATTTTGCATGAGCTTGAAGATTGGAGTCAGAAAATAGCCAAAAATTTTGCAATTGATGGTTTAAAAAATAGTCCGCTTGTATAAAGTCTGTTACTTCAATTGATATTTGGGCTAGAGTAGCGCGGTTAAACAGGCTAAAATCCGCTCTATTAATTTACTGTCGAGGTAATGATTTGAATTTTCAAGGTGCTCATATACTCTCAATCAATCAGTTTGAGAAGCAGGATGTGACCCGTATTTTTGATGTGGCAGATCAGATGCAACCCTATGCTCTACGAAAAAAAGTGACTAGAGTTTTAGAGGGAGCGATCCTTGGGAATATGTTTTTCGAAGCAAGTACCCGAACTCGAGTAAGCTTTGGCTCAGCATTTAATTTACTTGGGGGTGAAGTGCGTGAAACTGCGGGATTTGAAAGTTCAGCACTGGTCAAAGGTGAGTCTCTTCAGGATACCGCTAGAGTGCTTTCGGGTTTTAGTGATGTGATCTGTATGCGCCACCCCGACGAGGGTTCAGTGGCAGATTTTGCCAGTACCAGTAGAGTCCCAGTAATGAATGGTGGTGATGGCGCCAATGAACATCCTACTCAGGCATTGCTCGATCTCTATACAATTCGCAAAGAAATGGTAGCTATAGGTCGAGATATTGATGGTCTTACAATAGCAATGGTTGGTGATCTTAAGTATGGGCGCACGGTTCACTCATTGTGTAAATTGTTGCGTTTATATAGCAATGTTAAAGTGGTACTGGTTTCGCCCAAAGAACTTTCACTGCCTGCAGATATTGTTGAGGGTATGCGCAGTGCCGGGGTTGAGGTGGATGTATCTGAGGATTTGACTAACAGCATCGCCGATGTGGATATAGTTTACTCCACTAGAATTCAAGAAGAGCGATTTGATAGCAAGCAGGAGGCTGATCTTTACCGTGGCAGATTTAGATTGAATCAGGCCATTTATACAGAATTCTGTCAGCCCAATACGGTGATAATGCATCCATTGCCGCGAGATTCTCGTGCCGATGCCAATGAGCTAGATAATGACTTAAATAACAATCCAAACCTCGCTATATTTAGACAAACCGATAATGGCGTTCTGGTTCGTATGGCACTGTTTGCATTGGTACTTGATGTAGTCGATAGTGTAGATAAGTATTCCCACGATATCCGTTGGTTTAATGCTCGCGCATAGATAGCAAAGTAGCAATCAATAAAAAATAAATAAGCGAATGCAATAATCCATATCGTTTTAAAATGAGTTAGGCAGAGTTAATGAATCAGTTCGATGATATTCGTCCCTATCGGGACTCTGAAGTTTCCACAGTACTAGCGCGTTTAATTGCTGATAATGAATTTATCGATCTGCTTTTATCAAGGCGTCTGCCTATAATGATACGGCTTATACCCTGGTTGGTGAAGCCGTTGGCGAGACCACTCTTGAAGCGTAGTTTACAAAAGTTAACTGCGGATGTAGAAACTGTAGCGGATTTTCAGGATCATGTGAAAGAAGGTCTACAAAAAAGTTTAGATAAAACCACAGATGGCTACAGTTTTGGCGGTCTAGATCAGATAGACCCAAAGCAAGCCTATCTTTTTATTAGCAATCATCGTGATATCGCATTAGATCCAGCAATGGTCAATTTGGCCCTACATACTGTGGAATTAGATACGGTGCGTATTGCCATTGGTGATAATTTATTAAGCAAACCTTTTGCTAGCGACCTTATGCGGGTTAATCGTAGTTTTATCGTTAAGCGCTCGGTTGAGGGGCGTCGGAAAAAGCTTGAATCACTTAAAAACCTCTCTGCCTATATTCGTTATAGTGTTGTTGAGGACAAGGCATCTTGCTGGATTGCTCAATCTGAAGGGCGGGCTAAAGACGGTAATGATCGTACTGATACTGCATTGTTAAAAATGTTGGCGCTCTCTAAATCCAAACAACAGGCATTTTCTGAGGCCATAGGCCAGTTAAAGCTAATGCCGGTGTCGTTATCCTATGAGTATGATCCCTGTATTGTTGAAAAGACCAGAGAATTATATGCAGCCAGTCGAGGTGAAGACTATATAAAGGCAGAATTTGAGGATTTGGATAGTATTCAAAAGGGTTTTTTGGGGTACAAAGGGCGAGTACAGGTTAACTTCGGTGATCCTATTGGTGAACATTATGATACTGCGGAGGATCTTGCCGCTGAAATTAATCGCCAAATTTATGGCCTATATCAGTTATTTCCTACTAATATTATTGCATGGCAGATGCAGGCCGAAAGAGATGACGATACTGTGGCGCTATTGAAACAGCAGTGGCCCGATGAAAATTGGCCAGAGGCGCAAGCTAAATTCAATGCCCATTTGAATTCTGTTCCCAGCGCCCAAAGAGCGTTCGCTATACAGGCCTATGCTATACCAGTGCAGAATCAGCTAGACTATCAGTATGATAAGTCGATTGCTGAAAATACATAACACAAGGACGTTATTGTTTGTTAGATGAAACCACCAAGAAAACCATTCAGCAGGCATATCGGCAATTTCTAAAATCCCGTAATTTGCAGCCGCGGCAGGGTCAGAAGCAAATGATCGCAGCCATAGCCAATAGTCTGAGTCACAGCGATGCTGATAAGCGACTTGCGGCAATTGAAGCGGGAACGGGGACAGGTAAAACCGTTGGCTATCTTCTATCAGCATTGCCTATTGCAAGAGAGCTTGATAAAACAGTGGTTATTGCCACTGGTACCATCGCCCTTCAAGAGCAGTTAATTCTTAAAGACATACCCGATTTGTTAGAAGCCTGTGGCTGGGACCATCAGGTGGCCCTAGTCAAAGGGCGCGGGCGCTATATTTGTAATTTACGATTAGAGCAGTGCTTGGATGCGATTAAATCCAAAGAGGCAGGCTTATTCCTATTTGAGGATGAACTGCAATTTAATCCCAATGATCAGAGTGAAGACCTTTTTCAAGAATTGTCGGAATCTCTTGAGGATGGCAGTTGGGATGGTGATCGGGACGCTTGGGATAGCCGAATTCCAGATGCAGATTGGCGGGCGCTAACTGTCGATCATCGACAGTGCTCAGGCAGACGTTGTCAGTTTGTGGATCAATGCCCTTTTTTTAAAGCCCGCGCCGAGCTTGAGGAAGCCGATTGTATTGTAGCCAATCACGATTTAGTGATGGCTGACTTAGCATTAGGGGGTGGTGCAATATTACCGCCGCCGGAAGACTGCATCTATATCTTTGATGAGGGTCATCGCCTAGGTGAAACTGCGGTAAAGCATTTTGGTGCACAGTGCCGTATTAATGCCACAGTTAATTGGTTAGAGCGGCTTCCCAAGCAGCTTAAAGGGCAGGCCCCGTTATTTGAAAAAGAAACTACCATAACTGAGATGTTGCCCCGTATCGAAAACGGTGCCAAAGAGATTATGGATCTTCTAACCGTCGCCTATCCAGTGTTTAAAGATTATCTGGATAAGCTGGAGGATGATCGGCAACTCTATCGTTTCCCTCAAGGGGATGTAGGGGAAGGAACTCGGGAATTAGCACAAAATATTAGCGCCCTAACCAGTCGTTGGATGGGGCGTGTTGAGGTGCTAAGGGATACTTTAAATGAGGCCCTTAGCGATAAAAATTATTCGGTGCCAATCCCAGATATAGAGTTGTTTTACCAGCAGGTGGGTAGCTGGTTAACCAAGGCAGAAGGTTTGTTGGCACTCTGGGATCGTTTAAAGCAGCCACTGGCTAACAACGCTGTGCCCTTGGCTTGCTGGTTGCGATTAGATGATACAGGTTCGGGTAATTTGGATATCGCCATTAATGCCAGCCCCATACAAGCCACAGATATTTTGCGTGAACAGCTTTGGGGTTGTTGTTATGGTGCGGTAATTACCTCTGCAACCCTAAAGTCACTGGGTACTTTTAATAGTTTAAAGCGTGAAACAGGTATTCCAGAAACGGCGCAGTTTTTATCAGTAGCTGGCGCATTTAACTATACCGAGTCGGCAACTCTATGCATTCCCAATGACTGTGTTGAGGGCAATGCCATTGATCAACACACCGATTATATTGCAGAGAATCTTGCTGATATGGTGGAGAAGAAGGCAGGTACTCTGGTGTTGTTTTCTTCGCGCCGTCAGATGGATGAAGTCTATGATCGACTGGATTCTGATTTTCAAAATATAAGCCTAGTACAGGGTAAATACTCCAATCGAGAGATGGTTAGATTACATAAAGAGCGCATCGATCAGGGTAAAACCAGTGTTTTGATTGGCTTGGCCAGTTTTGCCGAGGGTGTTGATTTGCCGGGCGACTACTGCAAGCACGTGGTTATTGCCAAATTACCCTTTATGGTGCCCGATGATCCACTACATCAAGCCTTATCAGAGTGGATTGAAGACAAAGGCGGTAACTCGTTCTTTGATATAGCACTGCCAATTGCATCTTTACGCCTTATTCAGGCCTGCGGCCGTTTACTGAGAACGGAAAGTGATACAGGAACAGTGACTATTTTGGATAAGCGCTTGATCACCAAGCGCTATGGCGGGCAGTTAATCGACGCGCTGCCGCCGTTTAGGCGACAGCTGTAGATTACTTTTTCTTATCTTTTTTAGTGTAGGTCTTTTTCTTCTTTTTTAGTGGTGCAGTGCCATCGGATTTAGCACTTTTGCGTTTTGGGGCGCTATCGCGATCACCTGATTTTACCTTTTTAGGACCTTTTTTCGGTCGTGGAGAGCGGCTAGAAGGTGCGCTACTATCGCCGCCATTATCAATACTAATATTTAGTGCTTTTGAGCGTACGCGAGCCTTTTTGAGGGTTTTGAAAACATCGTCTGGCATGCCATCTGGAAGATCGACCGTACTGTATTCGTCATGAAGGATAATTTGACCAATATATTGACTGCTAATATCCGCTTCATTAGCAATCGCACCTACAATATTTGATGGCTCAACACTGTCATTTTTACCCACTTCTAAACGGTAGGTTAGCATAGGTACTTCATTGCCATCCTCATCGCGAATAATGCGTTCAGATTTGGCTCTAGTATTTCTGGGGTTGCTGTCTTTAGAAAAACTATCCTTACTCTTTCTATCTCTATTTTTGCCGTCTCTATCTCTATTTCTATCTCTATCTCTATCTCTATCTCTATCTCTATCTCTATCTCTATCTCTATCTCTATCTCTATTTTTACCCGAGTTTTCTTGACGAGGTGCAACAATATTGTCTAGTTTCGGGAATAGTGGACGCTCTTTTTGATTTTCATAGGTCAAAGCGGCAGCCACATCGGCCATATCCAATTCATTTTCTTCAACATATTTAACAATCATTTCACGGAATTTATCCAAACGCGGTGTTTCTAGCGTCTTAGATAGTTGCTCTGTGAACTGCTGAATACGTTGATCGCTGACCTGCGCATTAGAAGGCATAGTCAGTGGTGCAATCGTACTTTTGGTGGTTTTCTCGATTGAGCGTAGCAGGCGAGTTTCTTTTGGGGTAATAAATAAAATGGCATTACCCTCTCTACCCGCGCGTCCCGTTCTACCAATACGGTGCACATAAGATTCATTGTCATAGGGAATATCAAAGTTGATAACATGACTAATACGCTCAACATCAAGTCCGCGCGCTGCTACATCAGTAGCCACAACCACATCAACCTGACCGCGCTTAAGTTTACCAATAGTGCGCTCTCTAATGGCTTGGCTTAAATCACCATTCAGCGCCGCTGAGGAGAAGCCTCTCGCCTGAAGGCGATCGGCAATATCCACAGTTGAAGATTTGGTGCGCACAAAAATAATCATGCCATCGAATTGTTCAACTTCAAGCACGCGAGTCAAAGCATCCATTTTTTGGTGTGCTTTCACGGTAATATATTGTTGTTTGATACGTTCTACAGTTTGCGTTTTACTCTGAATACGAACCTGCTGAGCATCACCGAGGTATTTATCGGCAACGCGCTTAATCGCCCCAGGCATGGTGGCTGAAAACAGGGCACGCTGACTTTCAGCAGGGGTTTTTGAAAGAATCATTTCTACATCATCAATAAAGCCCATACGCAACATTTCATCAGCTTCATCAAGCACCAGTGATTTAACCTGGCTTAGATTCAGGCTTTTACGTTTAAGGTGATCGAGCATTCGACCTGGGGTACCTACAACAACTTGAGCACCGCGTTTTAAGCCGCGAAGTTGCCCGCCAATATCCGCACCACCATAGATGGGTAATACATTGAAACCCTTAATATGCTTGGCATAACTTTGGAATGCTTCAGCCACCTGGATAGCAAGCTCACGTGTCGGGGTAAGCACTAAGATCTGTGGAGTTTTTTGTTGTGGGTCAATATTGCTGAGTAAAGGCAGGGCAAAGGCTGCTGTTTTACCCGTACCAGTTTGAGCTGTGCCTAAAAGGTTTTTCCCACTGAGAAGAATAGGGATACTCTGTGCTTGAATGGGTGAGGGCTGTTCGTAACCCAAATTTTGAACAGCCTTAAGCACCGGTGCACTAATACCCAGTGTTTGAAATTCGTTAGAAGACATGGAAATACCTTTGGTTATGCTCTCATTGGCGAGAGGTCGCGGATTATACGCTTGTCATAAGTATTTTTATAGTGTAATTCTTGTGTAATAGGTCTGCCGTTCTAGTCAAGGGGACGAAAAGGCATTATTTAGTCGTCAATTTAAAAAATTATTCTTTTATATTTATAGAATATTCACCCATAAAAATTAACGCTGAAAATTGTAAAGGGAGAGCCAAACCGCTTGCTCTGTCGTTTCATCCACTCGGTTCTTGGTATTAGGCGCTCTGCGGCTTTTACTGATCAAGTTGTCGATACCGCCATCCTCGACAAGCTCTTGATAGCGATAGAAGGTATCGCGAGATACGCCCATTACTTTGCAGGCCTTGGATACATTACCCAGATCTTCTGCGAGATTGAGCAAACCAGCCTTGTGTTTAATAATTGGATTGTTAGTATGGATTATGAGAGTTACCTTTTCGTTTTGATTTAAGATTTGACACCTTTATCAAAACGGGTAACTCTCTACTTTTCAAGATGAAGCGTCAGATCAAGTCTGAACTTCTACACTTCAGGGGCTTTTAACGGACTACAGATGCCCATTATGTAGTTATCATGTAACTAATATTGTTGATGTTGATTATTGTCCTCAATACCGGAGCCTTTATACATATCTTCAACATCTGTACCAGAATTAACTTCCCAATTAGAAAGATTTCGGTTGAACTATGTAGCGTTCTAAGATTTCCCATCTACTTTTTGGTTACAAAATGATTATTATTGTAGTAGTCAACAGCAATCCCTGTAATGCAGCTAACAACTATACATGAAATTGCGATACATCGGTTTTTTCTGGCCTGAAAAGAATTTCCTCCAAAGTAACTATAGAAGCTTTTCCCTATATTGTTTTGAATGGTTATAACCGGTGGGTTTTGCACTGGATTAAGAGGTGGATTAATTGGGCATAAGTCAACTTGAGCATCAAACACTGATCCTTGATGATTATTAGGTATTTGATGGGGCTGAGACTCAACGAAACGTACATTTCTAGTGGTATTTCTTGGAATATAGGTACCTTGAGCATCAGTTGGAGAAATTTCATCTATGGCTGCCTCACTATATATTTGGTCTAGACTAATATCATTCAAATTATTTCTGTATATAATGCCAGTTACCTCACGGCTAGAACGACTCTGAGGAATAGATAGACGAATAGATGCCTGTACCTGTAGCTGTACAGGCCTTAGCTCAATATCATCGCTTATATTGATCGTATCTTCCCCGCATATTTCTTTTTTATCTTTTGCCGGTGGAAGCGGCTTCTCTTTGCCTCCACCCTCAAGTCCTCGATAATGACTTTCAGTAGGACAGTATTCAATAACCGCATTCCATAATGCCGCAACCGCTTGTTTGCCGGTGTCATCTAGCTGCTTAGATGATCCAGAGCCCTGTTTATCCACAGCACGACTGTTAATCATATCTAGTACGGGCTTTGACTTCTTTACCACCTGCAATAGATAATCCTTGTAGTTTTCTCGAAAATGCAAGCCCATACTATCGAAATAATGATTAAAACCCGAGTGATCCATAGAATGCCAATCAGACCATGACAGACCATCAACGCGAAGATCCAACAGGTCTGTGTTATTTGTTATCTCCAAGATTAACCAGTGGCTTTTGTACAGCGCTATAATCGCCAAATTTTCAGCACCTTGCTTGGATGTCTGTTTAGAAATAAACAAATCATTACGCCCTTTCGTGGAGATGTTTTTAATCGAAAAACCATGTAAATCAGTTTTTTCCAACGGCTTAACAGTGCTAAACAGCGGTTTTTTACTAATACTGCCAAGTGCATCCTTTTTATTGCCCAAATGAAGATCAGAAGCTTGCTTTTCCATCAACGCTATAAAATCCAATAGCTCAGGCGCTTCTTTACTGTCAATAAAATACAAAGCCGAAAACAATACTGTATAAAAAGCCTGTCTTTGAAACAGATATTTTGTGGTCGGGTTAGCGCTCGTTAATAAATCTTTCTTTACCCCACTGAATCGAGCCAACTCTATTAAATAATTACGGGCTACAGGAAATGAAGAACTTTTAACTATGGATCTAATCAACTGTTCCGCGCGGTATCCTTTAAAATAATGGATATGGTCATTACCGTGCTCAGCTAGCGCTTTATCTGCACCTTTTTCCAGCTCAAAAGAGGAAACATAACTTGGAACATACTGGTTATACTGCATTTTTAAATTAATATAATCCCTGTTTGGGTCTGGGGTTATCTCAGTGCTATCAGGGTATGTAATAAGCTTGACGCCCTGCGCCTCTTGGTCAATACCGATGACAGGAAGTGGGTATGATAGCTTGGCGTTTTGATCAATAACGCCCTGTTGATTAGGCTTAAAAGACCCTATCGTAGTGGGAATCAATAAATTGGTATTCTCCCAAGCTACATGATGAAACGTATTCCAAAAGTTAGCTCGCCAAGAATCATCTGCGTATATATTATCGCCAAACAAATCAATTTGATAAGCCAATCCATTTTTATAGCAGCGGTATGGCATCTGAATATTATTATCCTTGGCGTTGGATAGAAAATTGTGATCACACAGATAGTTGGAAAAAAATCGTCCGCCACCCAGTAAATTTAAATGAAATTGATTGTCTGAGCCTTTTGTATACCGCAAGGGGTGCACAGTATGCTGTTGCTTTTCACCCACTTTTTGATGATGGATAATGGACTCCAATAGTCGGGAACCATAGTAATTAATCGGGTTAAAATAAATACTGCTCTTCCAGCTCTTATAATCACTGGGCACGGGCTGATCTGTATCGAAAGAATCGGCGCTATATTTATTCACCGCTGCCAATAGGCTTTGATTGTCATCACAGTCGTAATCAATATGAGTAACGATTTTTGTATCAGAGCGCCAATGGCTTATTAGCTGGTAATGATTTGGGTTATTTGAACAGCTATCCGGCGCATAAATTTTGATTTCTGACGCCTCACCGCCTGTCGTTTCCGAATTAGAAAAATGACGCACAATATAGTGATTGTCCTTGAGGTTGATGGTGATTCGATTTCCATCGCCTACCTTATCCTGAGAGGTGATAATCCAGCTGTGACCAATTTGGTCATTTTCTTCAATCTGAAACTCACCCTTGGAAGAATCATAAGTGGTCCCGTCCAAAACAATCTTTTGAAACTTATAAGCAGAGCGGAGCCCACTGGTATTCAATCCCATCTGATTCCATAGCATTTGCCCTTGCAACCACATCAATTTATCGGTTTCTTTATAATCTGTAGTCGATAAAAACTTATAAAGTTGGTGCCAGCCGCTTTTAGCTTGATTGATTTTGAGGGGCATTAATATATTTTTTAGATGCTTAAATTCCTTATTTATCTCACCACTAATTTGATCCTCTACTTTGTCTAACTTGGCTGCAAAGTTATCTCCTTCTTGCTGACCCATATAAATCATAAGGGGAATAGCTGCTACCACAGAAAATGCAGATTCAAAACCACCTACCGCTCGTATAAACATGTTTTTAATTTGATTGGTCGTATAGCCCAAAGCACCCTCCGTCGGCATAGAGCCATGGTCCACACCCACCTCAAACTCTTCGTCTGCTAGCTCTTCATCATTGTTGTAGTAGCCAGACGAGGTTGCTTGTACCAAAGGATACCTATGAGAATGATTCTCTAGGTGATTGCTTGCAGCCTGTAATGCACCATAAAATGCGTGGTTAGTACGCAAGGCTTCACCCTGTTGTTTTAGATGCATAGCTATATCGGCTTTAAGCTCAAACCAATGACCAAAATCAACCATGCACTCAAGACTAACGCCCGATAGACAGATGCCCATAGATTTTGTGGAATGAGCATGCTCCAAACGCTGCGCCAGCGATTGATCCTGAATATGGTCAGCCAATAGCATAAGCGCTTTGGGCTCATAAGCTGCCCGCTGTTTATGCTGTGACTCTGCCGTTAACCACTGAGCAATATGATGTAAATTATCCTGATATTTGGCGGTAACCGCTTTGACTTGAGGGTAGCTATCTGTACCTCTGGCGGTATCCTCCAAGGTCTCTAAGGCGGTTATAAAATCCGCAAAACCAAGCCCATCAGTGTGAGATTGCGCGCGGTCTAGAATATCAATCATCATCTGAATTGGACTAATGGGCTCTAGGGTAATGGTTACACCTGATCTCACCACAGAGGCGTCAGAGACAAAACCTAGCGTAATTTGATTGCTATCAATCACTACAGTCTGATCTAGCGAACCCGAGTAATGTTGTCCATTGAGCTCAATATAATCATAAGAATATTCCGTCTCGCCCTTTAGGGTGACTGTGACGGCATTTGCATGGGTAAATTGATGGATTAAAAGCGCTATATTTTGATTGTTGGGATAGAATTGCTCTGCGACTATTTCACACTGTTGCCAAGACCAAGACCAAGACCAAGACCAAGACCAAGACCAAGGCCACCACCAAAAAGTAACAGTTTTACATACTTTACGAGTCTCATGCGGGGTGGTGACCGTCAAGGTTGAATTGTTATTCGATTGATTTTCAATATCCTTCAAATTGTTAAGCAGCTCAATGCGTAATAAATCTATCGCAGTTTCCTGCAATAGCTGTTGCGCCGCGCTTTCGATTTCAGCTTGGTTCGTATCATTATTACCATGATCTATATTAAGTATGTAGTCGGCAGTATTAGCCTGTGCCCCTGAGTTTAAAAAAACCATACATAGAACGCATAATAATTTGCGGCTATATACGGTAAATTCGCTTATTGATAGAGTATGTCTTTTATACAATTTTATAGAAGTACTAAAAAAATAATGTATAAGCATATTGATCTTCCTTGAGTTAGAAATGAGTCTCCGTAATTAAGTCGAAATAATAAGTTTTATTATCAGCCTAAATGTAATTATCACTGTAGCAGGGGATAAGAGGTTTAACCTGTTGATAAATATAATTAATTACTAATATATAAATTATTTATATCGATATATATCAATCAGCGAACTAGAAACTGTATCAATTTACTATTTAAATTCTGTTGCTAAAGATATGGTATGTAAGCGCTATACAAAAGGTATGTATTAAATAATGTTGCCTATTTTATATTTAGACAATTATTTGCCTTTAATAATGTTTATTAATGTATTATTCCTCATTGTTCTAAATAAAACATTTATTTAATGGTGTTAAAAAAATAGTGGGAAGAATATGAGTCTGGAAGATAATCGTCGCGAATATGATGTCGGTAAATTAACCCGAGAATCGCTGCTGGATGATCCCTATGCACAATTTACTTCATGGATGAACCAAGCGCTTAAGGCTAATATTCAAGATCCCACCGCTATGAGTGTAGCCACTGTGAATAGCAAGGGTCAGCCTTGGCAGCGCATGGTATTGCTCAAGAATTTTGATAAACGTGGCTTGGTTTTTTATACCAACTTAGAAAGTCGCAAGGCTCAAGAAATACAGAGCAATAACAAAGTTTGCTTGCATTTTCCTTGGCTACAGCTAGATCGGCAGGTAATTATTGGTGGTCGTGCTGAGCGTCTTTCAACTGCCGAAGTGGTAAAGTATTTCCTCAGTCGCCCTCAGGGTAGCCAGCTGGCCGCATGGGCATCAAAGCAGAGTACTGCTATTAGTTCAAGGCAGGTATTAGAACAACAGTTTGAGGCTATAAAACAGAAATTTGCTAAAGGTCAGGTGCCGTTGCCAGATTTTTGGGGTGGCTATCGTGTGGTACCCGATGAAATTGAGT
>Ga0207964_1000207_pt1 | contig 18964 bp, 25 predicted proteins | sample Knorr_S23_td_250_FD_185608 | JGI IMG/M metagenome (GOLD analysis project Ga0207964, IMG submission 185608) | Marine microbial communities from Southern Atlantic Ocean transect - Knorr_S23_td_250_ad_251m_LV_A (SPAdes) (version 2) | ecosystem: Environmental > Aquatic > Marine > Oceanic | place...
CGCATGCGCTTTTTAGAGTCAATGAAGGTAAACATAATTGCTGGACACCGAATCGTACCTCCTTATGGCCTTGCTGGCGGAAAGCCAGGAGCCATTGGTGAAAACTATGTTATTCACCCTGATCAAAAGGTCACTAAGCTGAGCACTAAAGGTCAAATCGATGTAAAAAAAGACGACATTTTTGTACTCAAAACACCTGGCGGTGGGGGCTATAATTTTGCGAAATAATGTATAGGCAATTTAAATTTAGACTTTGGTTCTAATTGACTTATAATCCTAGTATGCGATATCTGCTGAAAATGACACTGTTAACCTTTGTATTTGTGATGGTTGGTATTTACATGGGGTGGATAGTAATATGAAGAAAATGCTAGTTCCTTTAGCTGATGGATTTGAAGAGGTAGAAGCAATTACTATTGTTGACCTTTGTAGACGCGGTGGAATTGAGGTTACAGTCGCCGGTGTTTCTGGAATGAAAATTAAAGGCGGTCAGGGAATACAAGTTGTTGCTGACTGTCTAATCGACTCCGTTGATATAGATTCCTACGATATGATAACTCTTCCAGGAGGCCTTGCAGGTACTATAGTGCTTAGCGAGAGTGAAAACATTCAATCGATACTTAAGCGAATGAAAGAACAAGATAAATATATCGGCGCCATTTGTGCAGCACCTCTAGCACTTCACACTGCCGATGTTCTCAACGAAGACTTTACGTGCTATCCAAGCATAGAAAATCAAATCAGAGCTGAAGGTTATCATAAAGATCTGCCTACCATTATTGATGGCAAAGTGATGACTTCGCAGGGAGTTGGTACTGCTATCGATTTTGCTCTTAAAATTGTTTTAGAGCTTAAGGGAGAGTCTTCATTTCAAAAACTCAAAGACAGTATTTTGGCTTAATACTCAATAGTAAATTGAGCTTCATTTGCACTTCCATAGAGCTTCCTTGATAGCCGGAATCAGCATCGATGGAGTAGGCCAATCTTCGCAATGCTGATAGCGGTGGGCAAGTCGAATTACCCCTGCTTGATCAACGACAAATTCACCTGGCAACTGCCATGGGCTATCTACGAGCCCGCCGTCTGTACCGTGACGTGACTTCTGCAATTCAGCACCAGTCTCATAATCGATTCGAAGGTACTCATCGGGCGCGTCATAGACGATTTGAGAGGGTTTACCTTCCAACAAGTCATAGGCTTCATAGACACTAAACGTAGGGTCACATAAGACAGGGCAAGGTATACCATTCCTTTGACTGTATTCTTTTGAGCGCTCAGGTTCACCTTGACCAATCACTACGACGGAAGCACCCAACTTGAGGTAGTCCGCATATTCATTTTTCAGACGATTAGCACGGTCAACTCCACAACTACAACCATAATGACGCCAGAACAAAATTAGGGCTGGGCCATTACTCCAAAAATCGCGTAAATGAACAGACTTACCTGATGTGTCTTGTAATTCAAAGTCAGGAGCTAAGTCCTCAACTTGTAATGGTACTTTGGTCCATCGAAGACGCGTCGGACCTTGCTTCCAAAGCTCAAGCCATTCTCTTTCTGCGGCTTCGATTTGATTATCTACTAATGATGTCATACTTCTCCCCTTCTTCTAGAAAATTAATAAAGTGAACCAGTCTAACTATTTATTATTAACCATAATCATACCTGTATTGCAACTATTCGCGTATTTATTCAGACTTTGAAGATGCTAGTAGCCGCTTTGACATAGTAGAGAGATACACACACTTTCACTTTCATATCAATCGAAATTTGGACTTTATCTCTAATTGACTTATAATCTTAGAGTGAAAAAACTTCTATCAATATTTAAATTTTGTTATAAATTTATTTTTCAATTTATTTCATATACGCTTATTGGTTTTGGAATTTACAAGGGAAAAATTGAAGAGAAAGAAAAGTCTGAATAACTCACTATCACATTAACCGAAATTTCGTTTCATATAAAGGTGAGAGTGTGTAACAATAGTAACAAAGTATCCAGAAAATTTATTAATTATTAGGAATTGAGTAATGAGAATTGAAGAAGATATCAAGTTGGATTATAACAATGTTCTAATTAGACCAAAACGAAGTACATTAGGCTCACGAAAAGAAGTTGACTTAGAACGAGGCTTTAAATTTAGAAATTATAAAGGCGACACAATAGATGATTATCGACATTACAGAGGAGTGCCTATTATGGCATCTAATATGGATGGGGTGGGTACATTCGATATGGCAGATATACTTGCCAAACAAAAACTATTTACTTGTCTTGTTAAAACGTTAGCAGTAGACGAACTAGTTAATTACTTTAATGCCGATCATGATTTCAGACGAGAGCATGTAGCAATGAGTATTGGAATTACAGAGAATGATTCGGCAAAGTTTAAAGAGGTATTCAATCAAGTTGATAAAGGCAATCTAAAGTACGTTTGTATTGATGTAGCAAATGGATATAGCGAACGATTTAGTAACTTCGTTAGAAAATTTAGAAAAGAATATCCTTCTGTAGTAATTATTGCTGGCAATGTAGTTACTGGTGAAATGACAGAAGAGCTAATTTTAAATGGCGCTGATATCGTTAAAGTCGGAATCGGACCAGGCAGTGTTTGCACGACTCGTATTCAAACTGGAATTGGATATCCTCAATTATCAGCAGTCATTGAATGTGCTGATGCAGCACACGGACTGGGCGGGCATATTATTGCTGACGGTGGTTGTGCTACACCAGGTGATGTTGTCAAGGCGTTTGCTGGAGGAGCCGACTATGTGATGCTAGGTGGAATGTTAGCAGGTCATGATGAGGGTGGCGGTAAGATTGTTACTAAAGAATATATTACAAAAGAAGTGGGTGTAACCGAAGAAAAATCATTTATACAATTTTATGGTATGAGTTCAGATGCGGCAAATGTAAAACACTTTGGCGGACTTAAAGATTATCGAAGCTCAGAAGGTCGTGAAGTATTAGTTCCATATCGTGGAGAAGTATCAAACACAATCCAAGACATATTGGGAGGCATTAGAAGTTCATGTACGTATGCAGGCGCTCAAAGACTTAAGCACTTAATGAGATGTGCAACATTCATTCGTTGCTATGACACGCATAACAGAGTATATGAGAATAATTAATGAATAAAGGCATACCTCGATGTCTTTTTAATGTCTTCAATTGTTCTCTATTATAGAATTTAAAGGGCTCCAAAAATGGAATCAATGATGGATAGTAATTTGAAAACTATCTATCTTGATAAACTCTCTTTTCTTAAAGATGAGAAAAGAGGAAATGAAGCTATTTAAATATTTAGTGACTATTGTCGGCTATTCTTTTAGTCTAAATGGAGGATACTCGTCGGTTGTCAAAAGAAGGGCGAATGCACTGACTCTAAGAGACCATCGTAAAAAACCTTCTACAAATTCAAAGACCCATTTTGGATATTTGCCAGTAAACAAGATTGCAAATAATGCAAAAATTGTGCAGAGAGCAACTCCGATAAAAATAAATATTAGAGCAATAATATGAGGGATAACCAAAAACCATTTTACAAGCGGCATCCACCGCTTTAGATCGTTTTTGACATCAGGATAAGGCACAGTAATCTGCACTGATTGATCTTCATCCGTTGCGGGATACTCATCTCTCATGAGAAGAAAATATGCAGCAATTCTGTAGGTAAATTTCGTGATGCCAATATTCCAGTCAAACCACCACTTTGGGTATTTTTCTCTAAAGAGTATCATCATCGCTATGGCAAAAGATAGGGCTTCTGCGTAGGTTGATACTAAAGCCAGAATAATTACAATTGGGATGACAAGAATCAACCTAAAAAGAGCAGTTAAGCGATTAGATGATTCCGAGTAATCAATCCTTAAGTTCACCGGGTAGTCTTTCATCATTATTCCTTGTGTTTTATTATTGTCCTACTTAAAAAACTCGATATAGATTATATAGCCTAAAATTGTTAACCATATAAGACCTACTTGGTCACTATTTTTATTAGAGTTGCGTTCAAGTTTTTCTATGTTAGTATCAATATTATTTAGTTGACTGAATAACTGATTATTTTCGTTTTTCATTTTGATCTTTTCTAAAGGTTTCGTTAAAAATTGCATCCACTCTTCTATTAAATTCATCTTGAGTGTAGAGGTCAATAAATAATCCCTGCACGTACTCCTTAAATTTACGAGCTTTTTCCTGATGCCTTATGAGTTCCTTTTGAGTATCTTTTATTTTTGGATCTAGTTCAGATATTTCCATTACTTCCTCCTGATAAAAATTACTGGTTTATAAAAAAAACTTCTTGTATTTCCATATCAAATGCCAGCGCAATCTTAAACGCTAGATCTAATGATGGCGTGTACTTATATTTTTCAATTGCAACAATGGTCTGTCTAGAGACGCCAACGAGTTCTGCTAGCTGCTGTTGGGTCATCTCATCGTCATTGAACCTGAGCTTTCTCACTACATTTTCTATGTGAATCTTTTTCTTGAACATTGCTACCTGTAGAGGTAAATCTTTAATAAAAGACTAAAAATACTGGCTATAAATCCTGAAAAAGTAATAGCGATAAGGCCTGTAATGATTGTAAGATTAAACCAACCTAATAAGACAAGAGTGACTACAATTGATATTCCAAATATTGCGCTACTAACTTGTAAGGCGTAGAGCTCAAAAATTTTATCCCTTTCATCATCGATATCTTCTTCGTAATGCCCCGTGATGATTGAAGATAGTATATTGAGAATAATATGAAGGACAATAATCAGAATAATGCTGATTCCAATTCCCTGGGCTAGTACTTTAGAAACTGACTCTATATTCATTGTTGAAGCTTCAGTTAAGTTAAACCACATCCAAATCATCGCAAGTGATGCACCAGTTATCTCACCTAAAGTATTTCTTATTTTGATATTCATTGTGTTACAGACTTAGTCTTTTAAATGTAAAGTATACCATACATTATGTCATAAATAATTTACTTAATGTAAAAAAAAACATACAAATTTTTTTTTATTCAAAAAAACAAGATATAGTTCTTACTGGCATATAATATTTTTTGTAATGAAAATATTCCTTTTGATTTGTCTCTCATTGTTCCTTAATAGCGCAGCCGCCTCTTTGGAAATGAGTAGTTATAGTGATGAGCAGATTTGCATGTTTGCAAAAGATCCACCAGTTCCAGATCAAATAATTTTTGAGCTAGTAGATAGAGAGATTGAATGTGATGATGATGGTATGGTAATTAATACACCGGAAACATTAATTTTAAAAGATTCAGCCCGACTTCTTAGGTTTAAAAGGTGGAATAAAATGTTGAGAGGCAAGGGGCCAATTTACTCAACCCGCTCTGGAACCAATCTAAAGATTGATACTCTTGGTAATGAGAAGTCGATAATAATTGATAAAGCCTTTTAATATTCAAGTGTGTGTAATTAGACATCACAAAAAAACCTCAGTAAACTGTTCACCTCATGTCAAGAGGTCAAAAATCATTTCAGCATTTAAATCGTTCACCAGTGAATGATGACGAGATCTATATGATGGTCATGCTTTACACATACCAACATAAAAGCCTAGAATATTTAGCGCGAAAATTTAATGTAAGCTCCTCTGTAGCTAAGGAGATCATTATTCGAAGTCGTTTTGGTGGCACTTGTGGCTAGTCGTTTGAATGCTTTATTAATCTTTACATAAACAAATCTGAATCTACATTTAATCTTCATTTCATGTAATTAGAATTGCAACGATGAAAATTAAAAGTTTATTACTAACATGAAGGAAGGCATGTGGATTATTCAAAGTGATGAGGTCGGCTTTGAAATCCTGCTGTAAGTATCCTAAGAGGAACTAACCGCCAATTATCTATTCATTGATTTAAGTGCAGATGGCAGGGGTTAGTTTTCAATAAAAGAAAAACATTTAATAATCGCTTTAGGAGAAAGTAATTTTTAAATTCATTTCCCTGCCATGACTATTAGTATACTAAATTTAGAGTCATAATGAGCTTAATTTTTGTAAACTAATGTAGTCTCTTTTTACTATATGGTATATTGAAATTTCATTTAATAATAAAGGGGACATTATGAGTTTATCTTTAGTTTTTAGAATTCAAGCTGCTATGTTTGCCATTTTTGGTGTTTTGATGTTATTGGCTCCTGGGGCAATGATGTCAAGCTTTAATGTTGCTGAGAGTGCTGTAGCAGAGAGTCTTATGCAAGGAATGTCATTAATGGTTCTTGGTATGGCATATCTTAGCTGGCAAATGCCAAGCTGGGCCAGTGACAACATTAAGTCAGTTGGTATGTTTTTTGCCATTTTGCATGCACTTTGGATTCCTTTAACAATCTATCAAATGAGTTCGGGAGCTTTTCCTTCAGATACAACAAATCTAATTGGAAATATAGGTCCAGACGTTGTTCTTGGGATTTTATTTTTCTGGAAATCTAGATAAAATTTGAAGAGGAATTAATGAAAAGGCCCTAATGTTTAGGGCCTTTTTTGTTTTAAAGGGATACTCTTTAAGATTTATTTCTTCTACATCTCTCACTGTAATATAAAACATTTTCCCAATCCTTTCTCCACTTCATTCGCCAAGCAAAAGGCTTGCCACAAGTCTTACAAAATTTTTTCAGGTTTCATCTAATATTTCATACACTTGAAATATAATTCTACTATGAAAAGAAATTTCATAATAGCACTATTCATTGTTTTAGTTTCTGGTCCATCAAGCGCTAACTTGAATGATGCATTTCTTGAAAACATTAATGGTGTTATTCAAATGGAGTTTTCTGATGGGAGTCTTTATCAGGGTCAGATGGAAGAATGCCTAATAAATCTTGATGTTACTTCTTGTATGCATGGTAAGGGAATCTATACCTTTAAAACGGGCTCAAGGTATGTGGGAGAATTTTTTAATAATAAGCCAGACGGCCATGGCTTATTTAGACATGCAGACGGTCAAAGCTATGAGGGTGAGTTTCAAGATGGATTGATCAATGGTCAGGGAGTTATGATCTATCCAAATGGAATAAGATATGAAGGCGATTATAAAAATAATAAACGCGAAGGCTTTGGCATTATGACATTTAAAGATGGAGGAATGTATCAAGAAAATAGTCGTTATGAAGGTTTATGGAAAAACGATAGAGCAAATGGATCAGGTGTTTTTATTTATGTTAATGGCCAGAGTTACACAGGAAACTTTGTAGATGGTGTAATGACGGGCAAGGGAGTTATGGTGTATCCAGACGGCAGGAGATATGAAGGAGAGTTTCTTAATAATAAGCGCAATGGTTATGGCGTCATGCTTTACCAAGACACAAGCAATTATCAAGAGGGAAGTCGTTACGAGGGTGAGTGGTTAAATGATATGCGGCACGGAAAGGGTGAGATGATTTATTTAAATGATGACCGAAGACTAAAAGGGCTGTTTCACGAAAATGCCTTCGTTGGGAGTTAGAGCGATCTGAGCTTAAAGTCTAGTTCTTTTAGTTTGGAACAATGATTGATGGCCCAGCAATCTTTCTATTCTCAAGATCTTTATGAGCCTCTTGAACTTGATCCAGCTTATACCTTTTAAATATTTCAATTTTGACGTGACCACTTTTAATCTTTTCAAAAAGTACTTTAGCTCCGGACTCAAGCTCTTCTCTTGTTCCAAGATAGTGATGCATCGATGGACGGGTAATGTATAGACCTTTTGGTTGAATTAATTTAGGTATGCTGATGTCCGAAAGCGGCCCTGAGGCGTTTCCAAATGAGACCATTGTGCCTCGAACTTTTAAACTCTCTAAAGAGCCCTCTAGTGTATTTTTTCCGACACCATCATAGACCACTGGAACCCCAACACCATGGGTTATGTCCAAAACCCTTTGAGCAAAGTCCTCTTTTGTGTAGTTGATGACATGGTCGCAACCATTTTTCTTGGCTAGAGTGATTTTTATATCAGAACCTACCGTTCCTATGACTTTACACCCAAGACTTTTAGCCCATTGACAAAATATTTGTCCAAGCCCTCCTGCAGCTGCATGAAAGAGAATGGTCTCTCCACTAGAAACAGGGTAAGCTTGATATAGTAGGTAATAGGCAGTAAGGCCTTTAGTCATCAGAGTGGCAGCAATTTCTAAATCAATATTATCTGGCACTAATAAAAGATCTTTGGTGGGCAGTAATCTTTCTGAGGAGTATGCTCCTAATGGTAAGCCAGCATAAGAGACCCTGTCGCCAACTTTAAAACCCTTTACCATGCTCCCTATATCTTTAATAATGCCCGCACCTTCAGCGCCAATTCCAGAGGGGAGGTTTATAGGATAGAGTCCGGACCTATGGTAAACATCAATATAATTTAGACCTATTGCGATATGCTCTATTAATATCTCATTTGGACCAGGCGCTCCTAGTTCGAATTCTTTCAGTTCTAAAACTTCAGGACCACCATGTTTTGAAATGAATACAGTTTTACTCATAAAAATAATATACCTATAAAAACAGTATTTGAAATAAAAAAAGCCCTCAATGAAGAGGGCTTTGATAGTTTCAAATCAGGAGGCTTTTATTAGGCCTCTGATTCTTTAACAGCAACATTCCAAATAAAAGGTCTTTATTTCCATGTGTAAGATTCACTTATAATAAATTATTGATATTAGTAAAAAATTTCACTTTGGAGTCTTAAAATGCAACTAAAACTAATTTATTTTGACCAGCCTTTCTGGCGTGCTGAAATAGTAAGACTATGCCTATTCATCTCAGATATTGAGTTCGAGGATTATAGAATTACGAGCGAAGATCTTAGTTATCTAAAAGAAAATGGAGAGCTAAGTGATGGGACCGCCATTCCTTTTAGGCAATTACCCGTTCTCGTAATTGAAGGTCAAAGTATTGCACAAACTGGAGCAATTGCAAGAATTTGTGGAAAGATAAGCGATATGTACCCTAAGGATATGATTGAAGCCGGAAAGGTAGATCAAGTTATTGATACTGTAACAGATATTAATGTACTCATAAATCCTTCTATGCATGAGAGCGATCTAGCCATTAAAAAACAAATGCGATACAATCTGAGTAATGATGCCTTGCCAAAATATTTTGGTTATCTAGAGAAAATTTTAGAGACAAATGATTCGGGCTGGTTTGTGGGTGATCAGATGACTGTTGCTGATATCGCTGTTTGGAGTATGCTTGGATGGATTGCACAGGGTGTTCTTGATGACATACCTAGTAATCTACCAAAGACTTTTGAAAGGCTTACCAGTTTATATAATGAGATTAGTAAAATACCTAAAGTTCAGGAGTGGAAAAGACTAACCTATGCTTATGATGAGTCCTCAACAGGTGAGTATAATTATCATGTACCAGACTCAATTTAGACAGTAATATTTTTGAGATAATTTATGAATTGCCAAAGATTTTTTTCAATAGGGTGAAAGGTCCCTTGAGGCAACCTACTTGATTGACTTCCTTGATAGAGCCTTTCCACAAGCTCTCTATCCTCCTCATTTGCAGTGTTCATATAACCAATCTTATCCATAACCCACTGATCATATTCTTCTTGAGGAACTTCATTCAGTATTTCTTGAGGAACTGCTACTCCCCAAGTTGCCTTGAATTGACCAACTCCCTCTGGCATAACTGAAACCCACCAAAGGTAATCTGGCATAAGGGTTACTAGGTGATTTGGAAAGATACAAAAGTCAACCATTGTTCGACGCCACTTACCTTTAAGATTTGTATTGAGTGGATGAGCAGCACCCGGACCCTTTTTTGATTCTTGAGGCGCAAAGTGATAACAGTAATGGTGACTGTCTTCACCGCACTCATAATCTTTAATTAGTTTCTTGTGGCCTGCAAAAGTTTTAGGGTGAGCAACAGGGACATGATAGCTTTCAGTAAAGTTTTCGATCAGGTTTTTCCAGTTGGCATTCCAGTTCATGCTCTCTCTAATGATTGTTTTATAGCTAGCCATATCATATTGGCCAACAATATTTTTTCTGAGTTCATCCAGAGATTGGGCTATGTTCTTGCTTGGTTTATTTGAGAGGGTTGTATAGATAAACCCTTCCCAGACTTCAGAATGGAGTCTCACTAAATTATTATCGCTCGGTTTGAAGTCTGATTTCATGTCCATGAATGGGGCATGTTTTAATTGACCGTCTAGTCCATACGACCAAGCGTGATTTGGACAAGTAAACGCAAAGGCATGACCTGATTTTTCTTTTGAAAGACAGGTAAATCGATGGGCGCAGGCGTTAATAAAGCTCATGATTTCACCAGACTCTTGTCGAACTACGAGAACAGAGGTGCCAGCAATCTCATGGGTAAGAAAGTCTCCAGCTAATGGAATCTCGTCGCATCGACCAATGCAAATCCATTCCTGATTGAAAATTCTATCCTGCTCACGATTGTAGAATTGAATTGATTGATTAATTACAGGTGGGATTGGGTTTGCAAGTTCAAATGATTTGGACGCACACTCCTGGAGCTTTTTAATAGATGTCTCCAGTGATGCATTTGTATAAGTATTTAGGGCGACCTCAATCTTCATGAAAAAATTGTATCATGAAAGAAAACTCTGTCAATATGACAAAGATTAAGCGTGTTTCGATTCTGATTAATTAAAAAAATCTAAAATGTAGAGATTTTTATCTTAATAATTTTTTTTAGCTGTCCCAGACTGCAAAGGATTTGCCTTGATTGTTAAACTCATAACCAATAAATGGCTCGTCACTAATGACCTCCCCATCATGACCAGGTGAAATCGAGTATACATCGCCAGCATTAACAATCATTTCTGATCCGTCATCGTGAGTCACTCTCATGCTGCCTTGGATGCAAGCTCCTAAATGACCAGCCTGACAGCTTTCACCGCCAACATGTGGTTTAATGCATTCAGACCAAGTCCATCCAGGCTGAGCAGTTACTCTGACTGCTTTAATTGTTCCAAACTCAAGGATTTCTGCTCTAGTCTTGTCTGGTGCCACTAAATCATCAGGGTTATCAAATGATTTTTTTACTAAGTTTGCCATTTTTTCTCCTTTACACTATTATTACATTCGATATAACTTTACCATACGATAAGAAAATGAAACAAATATTCGCATTGATAATTCTTTCAATATCAGGCTTAACTTTTGCAGATGGAAATAATGATTGGCAGAGTATTGATGATAATGTTATTAAATTAAACTCATTGAATAGTTGCCAAAGCTGCCTCTTAAGAAACACAAATTTTATTGGAGCAGATTTTAATAACGCAATGCTCTCAGGCGCTGACCTTATCTCAGCAAACCTTTCAAACGCTAATCTTTATAATGCAAATTTAGAAGGCTCTAGTCTTTTTGGTGCAGAATTAAATGGTTCAAATCTAGAAAATGCAAATCTTTTTGGTTCCAATCTCTTTGCAGTGAATTTAAATGGCGCTAACCTAAGTGGTGCTAATCTTACTGAGGCCGATTTGAGTTTAGCAAATTTAATTGGTGTCAATTTTGCACAAGCTAATTTAACTAATGCTAATTTGAGAGGTGCAGACTTGAGTGGCGCAGACTTGAGTGGCGCAATTTTAGATGGTGCTTTTCTGTGTAATACTATGATGCCATGGGGCGTTGATAATTCATCCTGCCTGTAAAAATTAATTGAAACTATTGAAGCGATTTGGAGTCGTTTAGATACGGTAGATTTTCTCGAACTGAGATAATTTTTTTTGTATCAATCTCTGCAGTGATTAGCTTTTCATCCAACCCGGCGTTAGCAATATCTAAACCGTCGGGTCCAATAATTTTGCTCTCTCCCATAAAGTTAATGCCATTTAAATTACCTGTTGAGTTGGCGTAGGCTACAAAGATCCCATTTTCAAATGCCCTCGTTCTGCAATTGTAAAGAGCCGCGGCTGGCCAATGAGATGATTGCCCAGTTGGCGCAATAATTAACTCAACCCCTTGAAGTGATAATTCTCTAATTATTTCAGGAAACTCCAACTCATAACAAATAACGATAGCTGATTTAATTCCGTTTATTGAAAAGATTGAACTCTCTTTGCCTGGCGTAAAAATTTTTGATTCATCTGCGGTTAGTGGCAAAAGTTTTTTACGATGATTAGCTATGGATAAGCCCTCATTATTAAAGAACTGAGCAGAGTTAAAAAGATGGTTAGTATCAATTTCAGGATATCCATAAATAATCGCAGTATTGGATTTTTTAGCAAGAGAGCTTATTTTACTAGCGTATTCTCCATCATGAATCTCACTGTATTCATTGATTTTTTCATGGCTTCCATAGCCAGAAATAAATAGCTCTGGACAAATAACTAAATCTAATTGAGTGCTTTCACTCAGATGTATAGCAAGCCTATTGATTTTTGCATCAGGGCTTTCATCCTGCATCTCATATTGAAAAATACCTAGGTTAAGTTTCATTGTTTTTTGTATTCGGACGGATTTTTTTGATCCAATTATAGGGCTTTATCACAATCCAGTATAGCCAGACTGGCGTGCCAACTATAAAAAATATGTGCCAGTAGACATTATATAAATCAAACCAGCCAATAATGATTTGATTGTTAAGCTTTGAATAGGTGGTGGCAATAAAGAATGAAAACAGAAGCCAACTACAACTTAAATAAAAACTGATTCTTGTTTTTAAAGAGAACTCTATCATCAAAATAAATATACTTTATAAGACCTAAGATAACTATAATTTACTTTCTAAATTTATAGGAACTATTGATGATAAAAACATTACAAATTTCTGAAAAAGAAGCCTGGGATTTGGCATTTAATGCTCTAGTAAATAATGAAACTTCTGAAGCTAATGCTAAAGAAGTGGCTGACGCATTAATCAGTGCTGAGTTTGATGGACAGTCGGGACACGGCCTATCAAGAATACCCTCTTACGTTGAACAGCTCACTTCAGGCAAGGTTAATGGCAATGAGGCACCCTCAATTCTTAGTTCAAATGGAAGTGTTATTAGAGTCGATGCTAACAATGGTTTCGCTTATCCAGCCATATCATTGGCGCTTAAAGAGATTACCTCAACTTGCAAAAAATTTGGCATTGCTGCGGCAAGTATTTCTCGCTCCCATCATTTTGGTCAGGCGGGAAGGCATGTTGAAATCTTGGCTGAGAATGGATTGATTGGTCTAATGTTTGGAAATACGCCAAAGGCTATCCCTCCATGGGGTGGAACAAAGGCTTTATTTGGAACCAATCCAATTGCTTTTTCAACGCCTCGTGATAATGAGCCACCAATTGTAATAGATATGAGCTTAAGTAAAGTGGCGCGCGGAAAGGTTATGGTTGCCAATCAGCAGAATGAAAAAATTCCAGAGGATTGGGCAATTGATAGTGAAGGCAAACCAACTACTGATCCAAAGAAGGCTTTAGCTGGTGCGATGCTCCCAATCGGTGATGCAAAAGGGAGTGCCCTTGCTTTAATGGTTGAAATATTAGCAGCAGGACTCACAGGCTCGAACTTTGGCTTTGAGGCAAGTTCATTTCTTAATGCCGAGGGTGACTCGCCAGGAGTTGGACAGCTTATCATTGCGATCGATCCTACCTTTTTTTCAGGAGATCGTTTTTCTGAGAGGACAGAAACGATTGTTGATTCTATTCTAGAACAACCATCAACAAGACTGCCAGGTAACAAACGACTAGAGAAAAGAAAGCTACGTGATAGTTCTCAAAGCATAACAATTTCAAAAGAATTATTTGAGAAGATTAGTGAGCTTACTTAGGCTTATTTTGACTTTTATTTGTTCAATTTCTATATCTAAATCTATGAAAAAAATACTCCCTATCATATTATTTTTAACTGGACTTATATCGCCAGCTTATGCTGACAAAGAGGTTGCCGATAGAGCGATTAGATGCTCAGCACTCATTTATATTGAAATTACCAGGCCAGAAATGGCAGGGCTCACTGCGGGGGAGGCGCTGATGAATAGAGTCTATGCTTATCACATGATTGATGGAACAGATATGGAGATGACCAATGGTCAAATCGTTGCAGCTCAAACAGAAGCTATTACTAAACTGTCTCAAGAATATATAAAAGGCGTTAATCTTGCTGAGGAGTATAGAGGTTGTATTTATTGGATGACAGATATAGCGAAATACATTAATATTAGTGACTATGTTTTTCCTGAGGATAGTACCGAAGAATCTGATGCTGCAGAGATGGCATTATTTTTATCAGCACCAACTGAGACATCTGTTACAACATTTAAAAACCCTATCGAAACTTGGGAACAGCAGGTCGACCTTGGTTTTGTCGCCTGGGCATCTAAAGAATTAGAGGTGCCATATAAAGAGGCTATTCTTGCCAAAATTAGTGAAAAATTTGAGTAGAATTTAAAGAATATTAAACGAACTATTGATGGACAAAAAAACTAGAGACAACTCAGCAATGATGAATGGCCTTTATTGGTGGGGGGTGCCTACGCTATTTCGTTGTCCGCATAAGCCAGATCCTAAGGGTTGTGATATAGCCCTTGTTGGGGTGCCTCATAGCACTGGAAATGGAACAACTCAGCGTGACCAGCATTTAGGACCTAGAGCTGTTAGAAATATTTCAGCTCAGGGGAGAAGGGGCCATTTAAAGTTTGGAATCTCACCATGGGAAATGTGTGAGATTAGAGATTTTGGAGATGTCCCTCTTCCCGAAGCGAACAATAATGAGCAGTGCATTGAGCGCATTACTGAGTTTTATGAGGTCATTGCTGAGACTGGTGTACGACCTATTTCAATTGGTGGAGATCATTCAATTACTGGCGGCATTCTGCAGGCTATTGCTGGTCCAAAGTCTAAACTTACTAATGGGGAGAAGGCTGTTCTCGTTCATTTTGATGCCCATACGGATGCTTTTCATCAGCTTGATCATTTTCTAGGTGCAGTTAAATCAGCGGCTCATTGGGCAAGCTATTTAGTGAGGGATGGATTTGTTGACGCTTCAAAAAGTATACAAGTTGGTATTAGGGGTAACACTAGAACGCTTGATTGGCTAGACTCAAGTTATGAGCTTGGATATGAGATTATTACCAAGGATCAATATGATGAATATGGCGTAGAAAAATGTATTGAGATGATTCAAGAGCGCGTTGGCGATGCACCAATCTACATTACATTTGATTTAGATTGCTTGGACGTAACCGTAGCGCCTGGGGTTTCAAATTTAGAGCCGGCTATTGAAGGATTCAAGATGCCAGATGTTCTTAAGATGCTACAAGGGCTAAGGGGTAAAAATATTATTGGTGGTGATGTTGTATGCCTCATGCCAACGGTTGACTCTCCAAATCAAATAACCGCCCATGTAGCTAATTCAATTATGTTTGAAATGGTTTGTTTGATCGCTGATAATCTAGGAAATAAATCCTAATTTTTAGAGTTTTTGAGGTGAATATCCAGAGCCTTTGTGGATATCAAGGTTTCAAGTAAAGCAAATAATAATGAGCCTGAAAGCATCAAGAGCCCAAAGCCAAAAATGTAGTTTCCTAGAATATAATATTTAAGGTAAACCAAAATAATTGTCATCAGGTTAAAGATAAAACTAACAACTCCAAAAACCTGCATCCTTCTGATATAAATTACACGTTTTTCAAGAATCTTTATTTGCTCATCTGCATGTTTAGTTTTAGATTCGTTGCTTCCTTTAGTGGTCATTGCGCGAATTAATACGCTCAGCGAATGAAGTCTATTCGTATAAGCAACAAACAATAATGAAATGGCGGGGAAGAGGAGTGCAGGGGTGGTAATATCCATAGACTAATATTTTAATAAGTATTGAGTTAGTATAAGGTCTTTTTTAAAACTAAGTTTCGGGCAGGCTTACACTTTTTGAGCAATCAGACCACAACTTTGATTGGCAGGAACTGCCACTTTAATTTTTTTCGGCAATCCTAAATCAAGACTATTGACATTCTCTATAAAAGTTTCTTGATCAAATGATTCCTTTATCATCGAATTAAATTTCTTTTCTTCACCAATCGTACTAACTGAAAGGCCATTGTAGTCATGAGCAGGATAGACCTCGGTAGTATCAGGCAGTTTAAATAGTTTTTGAATGGAGCTATATAGTGATTCTGCAGAGCCGCCTTGGAAGTCGCACCTTCCAGTGCTTCTAATAAAGAGCGCATCACCCGTTAATAATTTATTTTCTACGAGGTAAGACATGCATCCAACTGTGTGACCAGGGGTTTCAATTGTTGTAATTTTGTATTTTCCAACTGCAAGGATGTGCCCTTCGCTAACCATAATATCTGAACAGGCTTCAGCATCGACATTCTCCATCCCAATAACAATCCTTGCTTTTGGGTAGTATTTTTTAAGGGGGCATGCACTCGTTATATGGTCAGCATGAATGTGAGTTTCAATAATGAATTTTAGATTAAGATCTAGCTCTTTTAGCAAAGCTGTGTCTCTTTCAATCATAATATCTACTGCATCAACAATAGCTGCTTCTTTAGTTTCACTATCAGCAATCAGATAGGTGAAGGTGCAACTTTCTCTTTCAAATAATTGTTTAAAGATTAAGCTCATTAAAGTACTTTTGTTATTTATTAAAAAAAATTATAACTCAATTTCAGCAATTGAATTCAGACTTCATTTTTTCAGTTTGAATATAGTAGTCATAAAGCTTAAGGTCTGATGCCGCAAATTTGTCAAGAACGATAGTGGTATTTTGATGATTTTGAAGAGCACTGCCTGGACAAAATGAAGACAGTGGGCCCTCAATGACATCAGCCACTGCCTTGCTTTTATTTTTGCCAAGGCCGATGAGAAGGATGTTTTCAGCCTCCATTATGGTTCCAATGCCCATGGTTATTGCCAGAGATGGTTGGTTTTCAGATTCTTCAAAAAATCGTGCATTTTTTGAGATTGTATTTTTCGTCAGTGTTTTAACCCTTGTTCTTGACTGCAAGCTAGAAGTAGGCTCATTAAATCCAATGTGTCCATTCGATCCAACTCCTAAGAGTTGAAGACCAATGCCACCATGCTTTTTTATTTTATCTTCAAAGTTAGAACAAGCTAAGTCAAAATTATTATCAAAACATTCTGGAATAAAAGTTTTGCTTTGATCAATATCGATATGATCAAAGAGTTTCTGATTCATATAATGTCGGTAGCTTTGACTATGGTTTGGAGGTAATCCTAAATACTCGTCTAAATTAAAAGTTGTTATTTCATTGAAGCTGATCTCCCCTAATTGATGCATAGCAATCAATGCTTCATAGGTTAGAACAACTGAGCCACCTGTTGCCATTCCAACAACTGGATTCTTGTTATTTTTTATGAAATCTGCAATAAATTGAGCTGCAAAATTACTCGCTTCAACCTTAGTTGGAAGAATTACTACTCTCATGACTGTCCTCGATTGAGTTGATTACCAGCAATCCAGACATTTTGTATTTTAAACTCAGAATCAAAGTGAGCAAAATCTGCTCTGTAGCCCTTTTTCAGTTGTCCGAGATAATTAGATACGCCGAGATATTCTGCAGGATAAAGCGTTGCCATCGAGATTGCACTTTCGAGAGGAATGCTGCAGTTTTGATAAGCATTTTTAATTGCATCTATTTGAGTTATAGACGATCCTGCGAGCTTACCTTCTGAATTGATTATTCGACCTTTTGATTCACTCACTACCTCATCATAAAGCTCAAACGAGGGCTCACCATGATTAATTGTTGCCATAGAATCAGATACAAAAAATAGTTTGCCCTGAGGTTTTTGTTTGTAAGATAATTTAATTAAGGATGGGTGCACATGGTGCAAGTCAACAATAATACTAGCCCATGTCTCATCAAAATCTAATGCAGAACCAACCACTCCAGGTTCCCTTGCAGATATTTGACCCATCGCATTATATAAATGAGTAAAGCCATCAAGTCCAAACTTAATTGCCTCCTCAAGTTGATCATAGTTTGCGTCTGTATGTCCAGCTAAGATCTTAAAGCCTAATGATTTTAGATTTTTCAGCTGCTTAATTGAAATGCATTCTGGCGCTAGTGTCAGCATCACTGGATAGTGATCCAGCGATTTAAATAAATTCATATAGGTAGCATTTATTGTATTGATGTATTGTTTTTGATGAACGCCTCGATACTTTACATTGAAAAAAGGACCCTCTATATGAATACCTAATAGAGATTTATTGTTGTTAATCTCCTTTGAAATTGTATCACTACATTTTTGAAGGACATTAAGAGAGTCGCTAATAACAGTTGGCATCACACTAGTCGTACCAAAATATTGATGTGCGCTAATGATTGTATCAAGGCTTTCTTTATCAGGTGAGTTATTAAATAATTTACCACCGCCACCGTTTACCTGAAGGTCGATAAAGCCAGGCGAGAGAATACCCCCATTTAAATTTTGAGTCTCAAAATCTTGAGGAATCTCGGATTCATCGACTATTTCAATAATATTTTCATTTTCAAATAATAATGCCTTATTGTCAGCAAAGTCTATACCAGAAAATATACGAGCCCCTTTTAGTGCTTTTTTCATCCCAGTTCTACCACATAGTCATATCGATCACCTCGATAATAAGATTGTGTATATTCTACAACTCGCCCATTAGCATCCTTACCCCGTCTTTCTACAAACAAAATAGCACTACCTGGATTCACTTCAAGCTTATCTGCGAGATTATCATCGGCTATGATTGCATGAATATTCTGCTTTGCAGTAACAGGATTCATATTTTTAGATTCTAGTAATTCATAAAGTGAATTATCCAGTGCTGATGTTATTGAAATGATGGAGGCAGGTATAACAGCTATTTCATAGAGTAGTGGCTCGTTTACTAAGTAGCGAACTCGATTCAGTCTGTGAACCAAGTCACCTTCACTTAAATTCAAGATCAATGCTTCTTTAGGTGAAGCCTTTCCCTCTTCCCTAAGTACAACTCTTGAGTATGACTCAAGACCTCTTTTTTTCATATCGGCAGTAAAACTATTTAAAGATGACAGATTTTT
>Ga0207964_1000208_pt1 | contig 18918 bp, 12 predicted proteins | sample Knorr_S23_td_250_FD_185608 | JGI IMG/M metagenome (GOLD analysis project Ga0207964, IMG submission 185608) | Marine microbial communities from Southern Atlantic Ocean transect - Knorr_S23_td_250_ad_251m_LV_A (SPAdes) (version 2) | ecosystem: Environmental > Aquatic > Marine > Oceanic | place...
TAAGTGTATTGGGTCTAACCATATACACCCAGCAAATGGGCGTTATTTCTCTAGTGGCTATTTTGCTGTTTATAGGTTCATTTGCTATGTCTATGGGGCCAGTTGTCTGGGTTATGTTATCGGAAATATTCCCTAACAATGTTCGCAGTGTTGCGATGTCGATTGCTGTGGCCGCACAGTGGTTATTTAATGCGATAGTTGCCAATAGTTTCCCTCTGGTTAATGGAAGCAATTTAAATCAGGATAGCTTTAATGGCGCACTACCTTATTTTATCTTTGCGTTCTTCTGTGTGATTGCAATGATCTTTGTATGGAAACTGGTGCCTGAAACCAAGGGCAAGACATTGGAAGAGATGGATAAATTATGGGATGGAGGTGCCTAATAGTTAGGCTTATGTAGCCCAAAAGTATTATTTAATTTATCATGGTCTACCACTACAATGGTGGTTAGGCCGTGATAATAAATAATATCGGTATACCCAAAAGAAGTATGGACAACCATACCTATAGAATATGGGAAAAGAGGGTTAATGACGGGGTGTTTCTTTGCAAGAATTGGAGCAATAGCTCTACTATCTTTCGCTTTTAATTTGGGTGTTGTCAGTCACAGCTTTGCCGAAACGGATGAAGCGCTGATTCCTTTTGATATCCCATCTCAAACACTTGATTTAAGTCTGATTGCCTTTTCTATTCAAGCAGATATCAATGTCGTAGGGGTGACGGAGCTGTTGCGCAAGTACCAGACCCCAGACGTTGTAGGTGAAATGACTTGGGCGCAGGCTCTGATGTTGCTAACCGAGGCTAAGAATTTAGATTATCAAATTATAGGAAACAAATCCGTAACCATTGTTTTAGATAATCGGCCAAAAATTTCAGATAGTTATTTGCAAGAGATAGTTGTCACTGCTGCCGGTCACCTATCCGACCTTCAAGAAACGCCCATAGCGGTAACCGTTATGGATCAGGATATACTCTATCAAAATCAGATACTTGATTTGCGCGACCTCACCAAATCAGTGCCTGGTTTAGAGATGATATCCACCATGCCACAGGCTGCAACTCTAGTTCAATTAAGAGGCGTTGGTACCACCAATATTACTGAAATTGCAGATGGACCAGTATCTATTCATATTGATGGCATTTACTCTCCAAGATCTCAATCGGCGGCAGCCTTACTCCACGATATCGATAGAATAGAAGTGCTTCGCGGGCCTCAAGGTACATTGTTTGGGCGCAATGCATCGGCGGGTAGCATTAATGTACACAATCGACAGCCGCTACTTGATGAATGGCAATCGCAAATTTCATTGGGTATTGGCAACTATCAGCAGAGAGAATTTAGAGGTACCCTAAATTTGCCTGTGGGCGACGATCTGGGTTTTCGATTTGCCACGGCAATTAACAAGCATGGGGCATACACAAAATTGCTTGATAACTATGTGGGCTTGGGCCCGCAGTATCCTCAGCATATCAGTGAATTAACAGATTATGATCAGGCGCTAGATTTGGGTCAGAGAGGTCCAGAAACAGCAGACCAATCCAGTGTCCGTATCTCGGGTTTTTGGCAGCCGCAACCAGAGTTCTCGGCATTTATAAGTGTTGAAAGGTACATGGATCGGGGGACCGGAATTGCCGAATTGGATCCTACACTTGTCAACCAAGGTATTCGCGGTGTGGTGATAGATAGCCCAGCTTCTCTCGATTTAACCAACGACACATTGCGTTCAAGGTTCGACTATCAGTTTGATAATTACACATTGCGCTATATTTTTGGGCAGTCTGAAATGCAGCGACAGCAAATTACTGATATTGACAATGGTCGGACTGGTGGTTTTGAGCAGGAGCGTACTTTCAGTTCTAACTTTAAATTCGCATCTAACGAGATTCAATTAATCAGTAACAACTTAGAGTCGGTAGAGTGGTTGGCGGGGCTATACTCATCCCGAGAGAAGAACAGTATTGTATTTGCCGTCGACCAGCAAAACGCTGGAGGGGGAAGATATTCTCAAGGGGCCACAAGTTGGATCAATGACATTGACGGGGCGGCAGTTTCCTATGCTGTACAGCCTGATCGACGTATCAATTCTCTCGGGGTCTACTCACAGGCAGTGTACAAATTGGATCCTTCAAGCCGAATTACCTTTGGACTCAGATATACAAAAGATACCAAGTCTGATCGTGGTGGTCGCGCTCTAAACTGCCGTGTAACCTCTATGCTGGGACCCTATACCAACAGTGAATCTATTGGCCCCGGCGCGCCTGAACCCGACCAAATATATGCTGATCCAGCCACTCAGCAAGCAATTCTAGCGGGTAGTTATCATGACAATGGCACCAGTGATGGCATTGGAGATCAGCCCTGTTGGGTTCGTCAGGTCAATGACCTTGAAGTAACTTGGCAGAATACCAGCGGTCTTCTTAGGTACGATATTATGCCCAGAGATGGGATGATGTACTACGCATCAATTTCCACAGGTTTTAAGTCAGGGCATATACAGGATGCGGGAAATAGTGCAATGCCCGAGACGGTTACCAATTATGAATTAGGTTTAAAGTCTCAATTTCTAGATGATAGCCTACGTTTTAATGCCGCGTTGTTTCAGGCCAATTACGATAATTTACAGTTTTCCAACCCAGATTGGTTGGATACCGATAATGATGGGGTGGCTGATACTGGGGGTAGCACGGTGGTTAGAAATGCCCCTGCAGCTAAAGTTCGCGGTCTGGAATTAGAGTTAGAATGGATAAGAACCGAGTTTGATTATATTCAGCTCACCGCCGCATTTACCGATGCGCATTTTGACCAGTTCTCCATACCAGACACGCTGTTTGGCGACCTTTTTAATCCGTTTGTATCAGATGCCGCCAATACTGCGAATGATCCTGTAGATTTGTCGGGCAATGCGCCCCCCAGAGTGCCAAAGTGGAAGCTGACGGCTACCTATCAGCATGATTTTATATTGCCCACTGGTGTCTTAACGTCGCGAATTATGGCGACCTTATCTGACCAATATTTTTTAGATATCTACAATAGAGACAGTTTAGCTCCTGGAGTTTTCGATCGCTTGCCCAATGGCGGTAATAATTTAGGGGTTCAGAATTCATTTGCGCTATTGGATTTTGGTTTAACCTATAAACCCTATGCCAAAAATTGGGATATTGTGGTGTACCTGAACAATGCCCTCAATGAGAATATCAAAATAGCTTCGGGCAATATTATTACTGAGCAGGGCTTTGTGGCCACCTATTTACCACCTAGAACCTACGGTATAAAAGTTAGCTATTCCCTATAGGCTAGAGTTGTTCTATTTCTAATGCCAACTTTCCTCACAGCTGATGACTTTTTGGGTTACTATGCGCATCGCAAAAGACAACCTAACTGAATAGATAAGTCATGATAAAAGCCACTGCCTTGAGAAGACCGCAACTAACGGCTATACAAATTACCCTGATAGTCGCACTGGGTGGGTTGTTGTTGGGATATGATGCCGGTGTGGTTGCTACCTCACAAATGTATTTTACCCAGTATTTTAGCTTTACTCCCGCCCAGCAGGGTTGGGTGATCGGCAGTGCTGGTTACGGCTGTTTTTTGGGTGCCATAAGTGCCGGCTATCTGACTACTGCACTGAGTCGTAAGTACAGTCTAGTGCTTGGGGCGGTGCTCTATATGATTTCGGCGCTGGGTTCTGGGGTTGCCGACTCACTATCGGAATTAGTTAGCTATAGGATTATTTTGGGTTTAAGTATTGGCATGATCGCTATGACGGCACCTATGTATATAGCTGAGGTTTCGCCATCATCTATCAGGGGTAAAATGGTAACTTACTACCAACTAGCCATGGTGGTGGGGTTTATCGTCCCCTTTATAGTTAGCTACCTTATAACCACTGGCGATAGCAGTTATTTGCAAAGGGTGAGTTCGGGGTGGCGACTGATGTTTTGGTCTGAGCTAGTTCCCGCGCTGACATTTCTCTGCCTACTATTTGCGATCCCCCACAGTCCGCGTTGGTTGATGTTAAGGGGGCGCGATCGACAGGCGCAATCGGTGCTTAAACAGCTAGCAAGCGATAAGCAAGAGGCGCAGACAGAATATCAATTAATTGCTGAGTCATTGGTTGAGACGTCGGTGCCTGCGCGTAAGTTGCTATTTAAATCAGGTCTGGGTTTTGCGCTGTTTTTGGGGATTATGTTGGCGATCTTTCAGCAGGCAACTGGTATTGCTGCGATCCTGATTTACAGTGGCGAAATATTTAGTCAGGCCTTGGGCTACGGCCCAGAACAGGCGCTCAAGCCGCAGCTCTGGGTTAGTGCAGTCAATTTAATATTTACCTTTGTGGCTATCTATACAGTGGATAGTTGGGGTCGCAAGCCACTATTAATATTGGGTACGTTGGGTATGTTATTGGGCCTATTGGCGCTCGCACTATCCATTTATACCCAGCAGATGGGCATTTTATCCCTGATGGGAGTATTGCTATTTGTGGGTGCGTTTGCCATGTCGATGGGGCCAGTTGTCTGGGTAATGTTGGCGGAAATTTTCCCCAACAATGTACGTAGTCTTGCCATGTCAATTGTGATTGGCGCTCAGTGTTTGGTCAGTGCCTTTGTAACCAATGGTTTTCCTATACTGCAAAAAAGTACCTTTAATGAAGTGATGTTTAAAGGTGCATTGCCCTACTTTATATTTGCTAGCATCTGTTTGTTGGCAATGTTATTTGTGTGGCGACTGGTGCCTGAAACTAAGGGAAAGACTCTGGAAGAAATGGGGCAGCTATGGCAATCGCGGCGCAATGCTCAGCGCGAGTTAAGTTAGAGGGGTATACCTACCATGATGGGTAAAATAATTGCTGGTGTATTGGGATGGATGGTCGCGGGACCAATTGGCGCCATTGCGGGGCTCTATCTGGGGCACCAGTTCGATAGAGGGTTGGCAAACCTATCTGTGCCATTAACCGCTGAACAGCAACAGCGCATCGGTGCCTGTTTTTTCGAGACTACCTTTTCCCTATTGGGCCATTTGGCCAAATCAGATGGCCGTATTTCCAAGTCTGAGATAGCTCAGGCAGAGGCACTAATGGTCAATATGGGGTTAACGCCTGATCATCGTTTAGAGGCGATTGCCCTATTTAAAGCCGGTAGCCAATCCGATTTTTCATTGGATCAGGCGATGCAACGATTTGTCAGTATTTGTGGCAGGCAATCTAATCTGGTGCAATCGTTACTCAATTACCTGATTATTCTTGCTTTGGCCGATGGTGAATTACATCCATCAGAGCGTCAGGCACTGCAGAAAGTATCACAATATCTTGGGATTTCTAGAGCGCTATTTGAAAGGCTTCTAGAAATGATCATGGCGCAGACTCAATTTGCAGGAGCTGGTGCCAGTTCAGGTGGTACCAATTCGGTCGATCAGTTAAAGGCGGCTTACAAAGCACTGGGTGTGTCGGCATCCAATTCAGATGCAGAGATTAAAAAAGCATACAGAAAACTGTTGAGCGAGAATCACCCAGACAAGCTGATGGGTCAGGGTATGCCCGAGGATATGATCAAGTTGGCGACTGAGCGTACCCAAGAAATTCGCAAAGCTTATGAGTTGATAATTTCAAGCCGCAAATAAAACCGCTTTACCCTGCGAAGTTGGTTGACCTAGTTCAACCCTGTACCTATAATGCGCGTCCCTTTTAGGGAGGTATGCATTGCATATTTCTACACAGGTGCGGGATGGAGCAGTCTGGTAGCTCGTCGGGCTCATAACCCGAAGGTCGTTGGTTCAAATCCAGCTCCCGCTACCAAATTTTATCACTATGGCTTAGTTTGCTTTTTAGACTAAACTGTAATGGATTTAGTGGCTAAACTAGGCTAGGATTTAGATAGTAGTTAGGGCAACTCAATTTATTGGGTTATCGATGCCACTGAGAAAAAATAGCGTCGGGTCCGGCGCAGATCGAGGAGCCCCATATTGGGGCTTTTCTTTAGATGGTTATAAATGGGCTGTAGGCCCATTTTTTTCGAGGAAGTTATTGTGTCTGCGGGTAATGACAAACTAAAGCAGTTGCTGCAGCCTGTGGTAGAGGCTTTGAATTGTGAGCTGTGGGGCATAGAACTGCAGATGGGCGGTAAGGCTAAGCTGCTAAGAATTTATATCGATCGCCATGAATCTGGCATTGATATTAATGATTGCGAGCGTGTTAGTCGCCAAGCCAGTGCAATACTTGATGTTGAAGATATCATCAGTGGCGAATACGTATTGGAAGTTTCATCACCTGGCATGGATCGACCGCTCTACGAGCTAGATCATTATGCTAGGTATATAGGGGAAGTGGTTTCGTTGCGTCTGAGATTCCCTTATGAAGGTAGACGCAATTACAAAGGTCGTCTGAAAGCGATAGAAGGCGACGAGATTGTGGTGGTGGTAACAGATAATGAATTTCTGTTTCCGGTTGAAGGTATCGAAAAGGCGAACCTGGTCCCTCAATTTTGAGGTCTGTGGAGTTTGATCAATGAATAAAGAAATTTTAATGGTTGCTGAGGCTGTATCCAACGAAAAAGGTGTGGGTAGAGATGTTATTTTTGAAGCCATCGAGCAGGCGCTGGCAATGGCGACTAAGAAACGCTATGAAGAAGGTGCCAATATTCGTGTCGAAATTGACCGAGAAACCGGTGATTATCAATCTTTCCGTTGGTGGGATGTAGTCGCTGATGATGAGATGGCAGAGTTGGGAACCCAATTCACAACTGAAGAAGCATTTGAAAAAGACCCTACGTTAAAGGTAGGTGACACCTTTGAAGAATCGGTTGAAAATATTGGATTTGGGCGTATTGCTGCGCAAACTGCAAAGCAGGTTATAGTCCAGCGGGTGAAAGATGCTGAGCGCAACCTAGTGATCGATCGTTTCCGCCATCGCATAGGTGAGCTATTAAATGGTACGGTCAAAAAAGTTACCCGCGATCATATAGTTGTTGATTTTGGCGATAACGCAGAGGGCTTGCTACCCAGAGAAGACTTGGTTGGACGTGAAATCTTTAGAATTAACGATCGCACCAGAGTTATTCTCACTGCTATACGTGAAGAAAATCGCGGTCCTCAATTATTGGTATCCCGTGCGGCTCCAGAGATGCTTGTCCAGCTGTTCCGCATTGAAGTGCCAGAGATAGCTGAGGGCGTTATCGAAATTAAAGGTGCAGCTCGCGACCCTGGGCAACGTGCAAAAATTGCGGTTAAGAGTAAAGATGCCCGTATTGACCCTGTGGGTGCCTGTGTGGGTATGCGCGGTGCACGAGTGCAAGCGGTATCTAACGATTTAGATGATGAGCGTGTAGATATAGTTCTTTGGGACGATAACCCTGCACAGCTAGTTATTAACGCTATGGCGCCTGCGGAAGTGGAATCTATTGTAGTTGATGAAGATGCCAATTCCATGGATGTCGCAGTAGACGGAGAAAATTTGGCGCAGGCAATTGGTAAAGGCGGTCAAAATGTTCGCTTAGCTTCAGAGCTAACTGGTTGGAACATTAATGTAATGACTGTAGAAGACGCCGAAGAAAAACAGCAGGCAGAATCATCTAATGTAGTTGAGGCGCTGATGAAAGCCTTGGATGTGGATGAAGATGTTTCGGCTGTGCTTGTTGAAGAAGGCTTTACTAGCGTTGAAGAAGTCGCCTATGTTCCCCTTGAGGAAATGAGCGCTATTGAAGGTTTCGATCAAGATATTGCTGAAGAGCTTCGTGCTCGAGCAAAGGATGCACTGTTAACTATGGCATTGGCCAGCGAAGAAGAGCTGACTAAAACCAAGCCCGCAGATGATTTGCTCAATATGGAAGGTATGGATCAATTGTTGGCGTATAAGCTGACAGCAAAGAATATCATTACCATGGAAGACCTTGCCGAGCAGGCGGTTGACGATCTTATGGATATTGATGGTATGGACGAAGAAACAGCGGCGGCATTGATAATGACTGCTCGCGCACCTTGGTTTGAATAAACAAACTTGATAGGTGTTAGCTCGAGGTAAAGACAATGGCTGAAGTGACAGTAAATGAATTGGCGAAAACCGTGGGTGCTTCCGTTGATCGTCTGTTAATGCAGATGAAAGAAGCTGGTTTAAGTCACAGTTCGGCAGATGCCACCGTATCTGATGATGAAAAGCAGATACTTCTAGGTTACCTCAAAGGGTTGCATGGCGAGAAAACTGGCGAGCCGAAAAAGATTGTGTTGCGTCGCAAGACCCTTAGCACATTGAAGTCTAGTTCTCGCAAGACGGTCAATATTGAGGTGCGCAAGAAACGTACCTACGTTAAGCGAAGTGAAGAAGAGTTAGAGACTCAAGCTAAAGTTGAGGCAGAGGAACAAGCTCGCCGAGTTCAAGAAGTAGCCTCTGAAACTGAGTTTGGTACTGGCATTGATGATATTGAAGAAAAGCGTCAATCAGCTATTGAAAAGCGTCGTAATGCAGAGGTTGAAGCCAAGCGCGCCGAGCAAGAAACTGAGCAAGCAAGACTCGACGAAGAGACTGCGAAAGCCACTGAAGCTGAAGCAGCAACAAAGGAAGCGTCAAAGAGCACCGATACTTCGGCTAAAGCCAGTAAGGAAGAACAGCCAAAAACTGCTAGCCCTGTCAGCGATAAAGTTGCAGATGCGCCAGCTGAAAAAGGTCGTCGCCACAGTAAGCCTACAGATGATGACGAGGATAAGCTTGGCAGAAAAGCGGCCAAGAAACCATCGCTCAAGACTGGCAAAAAGAAAACCCGTGTTCAACTTGATGAAACTGTCGAAGAAGATCGGAAAAAACCGCGCTTAAAATCTGGTTTATCTGCAGTACTCAAAGTAGATAACAAGCACGTATTTAAAAAGCCTGTTGACAAGAAAATCTTGGAAGTCGCTATTGCTGATGAGATCAGTGTGGGCGACCTTGCACAAAAAATGGCGCTTAAATCTGGGGTAGTGGTAAAAGAACTGATGAAATTGGGCGTAATGGCCAGTATCAATCAAGTTATAGATCAGGAGACTGCCTTTTTGGTCGTTGAAGAACTGGGTCACACGCCCGTAGCTGAGGCCAGTGATTCGTTGGAAGATCAACTTACACAGCAGTTCGCTGAGATTAGCACCGATAGTGATCAAGCATCTAGAGCGCCAGTGGTTACTGTGATGGGGCACGTGGATCATGGTAAGACATCGCTACTTGATTATATTAGAGAATCTCGAGTTGCCTCTGGTGAGGCAGGTGGTATCACCCAGCATATTGGCGCCTATCATGTTAATACACCCAAAGGTATGGTTACCTTTTTGGATACCCCAGGTCACGCCGCATTTACAGCGATGCGAGCTAGGGGAGCGAAAAGTACAGACGTAGTTATCCTTGTGGTTGCAGCAGATGACGGTGTGATGCCGCAGACCGAGGAAGCGGTTCAGCACGCCCGTGCTGCTGGTGTTCCGTTAGTGGTAGCAATCAACAAGATGGACAAAGAAGGTGCTGATCCAGAACGAGTAATTAGCGAATTAGCGGCCAAGGATGTTATTCCTGAAGACTGGGGTGGAGATACTCAATTTATCAAAGTATCTGCCCACAGCGGAGAGGGGATAGAGGAATTGCTCGAAGCTGTATTATTGCAGTCGGAATTATTAGAGTTAACTGCGCCTGTCGATGTTCCCGCCCGGGGCGTGATTGTTGAATCCAGAGTGGATAAAGGCCGCGGTGTTGTTGCTACGGCGCTGGTTCAGCAGGGCACCTTGCGCAAAGGTGACTTTATATTGGCCGGTGAAAGTGTAGGTAAAATACGTGCCTTAAATGACGATGCAAGAAAGCCCACGGCGGAAGCTGGGCCATCAATTCCAGTAGAGATTTTGGGTCTTGATGAGCCACCTCAGGCGGGGGATGAATTTTTTGTAGTAGCGGATGAGCGAAAAGCCAAAGAAATTGCCCAACAACGGCAGTCTGAAGCGCGTAAAGAACGCTTTTCCAGACAGCAAGCAGCCAAGCTTGAAAATATGTTTTCGGATATGGACAGTGGCCAGATCAATAAACTGCCCTTGGTGGTTAAAACAGATGTTCGCGGTTCCTTAGAGGCGATTAACAGTGCATTAAATGACTTTGCCACTGAAGAAGTCGCCGTGGAAATTGTTGCCTCTGGTGTTGGTGGTATTACTGAATCAGATATCAATCTAGCCTTGACTACAGGTGCTATTGTGCTTGGTTTCAACGTGCGAGCCGCATCCGTTGCCCGTCAACTGGCAGAAAAAGAGCAGATAGAAGTTCGTTACTACAGCGTTATTTACAATCTATTGGATGAAGTTAAACAGGCACTATCAGGTATGTTGGCGCCAGAGACCAAAGAAGAGATTGTTGGTATTGCTGAAGTGAGAGATGTGTTTAGATCGCCTAAATTTGGTGCAATCGCTGGTTGTATGGTGGTTGAGGGCGTTGTATATCGCAACAAACCCATTCGCGTACTGCGCGATGATGTGGTTATCTTCCAAGGTGAGCTTGAATCACTGCGTCGCTTTAAAGATGATGCTCAAGAAGTTCGCAATGGCATGGAATGTGGTATCGGTGTTAAAGATTACAACGATGTTAAAGCAGGCGATAAAATCGAAGTTTACGATATTACGCAGGTGGAACGCTCTCTGTAATGGGCGGTTGCTAAAATGCCTAGAGAATTCACTAGAACCGAGCGAGTATCCGATGCGCTGCAAAAGGAGTTGGCATCACTGATACGTCAGCATGTGCGCGATCCTCGAGTAGGTATGCTCAGTGTTACTGATGTAAATGTGACTCGCGATCTAGCTATTGCCAAAGTCTATGTTGCTTTTGTGGGTGAGAGATCCCAGCAACAAATTGAACAGGGCCTTGAAGCGCTGAACGGCGCTGCCGGCTACTTGCGTAAACTGTTGGCCTCTAGTATTGCATTGCGAGCCACCCCAAAGTTAAGCTTTTTCTATGATGAAACAGGTCAGCGCAGTCAGCATTTAGATGCATTGATCGACTTGGCTATCTCCTCAGATAACGGCAACAATCGCGAGGAATCCTAAATTTGGGTCGCAGGCGCAAAAATGGCCGCTCGGTCAATGGTATTTTCCTATTAAATAAACCCTGTGGATTAAGCTCCAACCAGGCGTTGCAGAGAGTAAAGAGAATATTCAATGCCAACAAAGCCGGCCATACCGGAGCATTAGATCCACTGGCGACCGGTGTACTTCCTCTATGTTTTGGTGAGGCCACCAAGTTTAGTCAATATTTACTCGACTCAGATAAATACTACCGCAGCACCTATACATTGGGTGTTGGCACAGAGACTGGAGATAGTGAGGGAGCAATAACTTCTCAGCGCGATGCCTCAGTTATAACCGAGCACCAAGTGCAACAGTCACTGACAGAATTTTGTGGAGAAATTGAACAGATTCCCTCCATGTATTCCGCACTTAAACACAATGGTCAGCCTCTCTACAAATTGGCAAGACAGGGCATAGAAGTAGAGCGCGCTGCACGAAAAATTACAGTTTATGATTACCAGCTGTTAAATTTTAGGTCGGGATCAGCGCCTCAGGTAGATGTGCAAGTTCACTGTAGCAAAGGCACCTATATCAGAACTCTTGCTGAAGACTTGGGAGCAGTGTTGGGTTGTGGGGCTCATGTCAGTGCCTTGCATCGCTATAAATCTGGCCCATTTGATGAGAGCCAAACCTTGACACTACCTGAAATAGAAGCGTTCGCCGAACAGGCCACAGCAGAGCAATTAGATGACTTATTAAAGCCAGTTGATACAGCGGTAGTCGACCGCATGGCTATAGAATTAGATGAAAATATGGCAGCCTATTTCCAGATGGGGCAGGCAGTAATATCAAATAAAGCCTTTCGCCAAGGCCAAGAAGGCGATATAGTGCGCGTCTTTCGTGAAAGTGGCGCTTTTCTTGGCATTGGCATTGTTGCCGAAGATGGTAAGTTGGCACCCAAACGACTGATTGTTGAAGATGCTTAACTATTAAGTAATAGCATTTTTATATTTACTGGCTGGCTACAAAGCCGACCAAAATTAGGTTGTCTGTAATTATGCACGGGCATCCTGAATTTAACTCACTTGCATATTGGAGTAATGATTATGGCACTAAGTGCAGAAGAAAAAGCGAAAATTGTGGCAGACTATGGTCAAGGGGAAAGTGATACAGGATCCCCCGAGGTTCAAGTGGCACTGCTAACATCAAATATCAACAAGCTACAGCAACATTTTGGCGATCACAAAAAAGATAACCACTCACGTCGCGGTCTTATCCGTATGGTTAATCAGCGCCGAAAATTGCTAGATTATCTCAAAGCCAATAAATTGGAACGCTATGGCGTTTTGATTAAAAAGCTCGGTTTGCGTAGATAAAAATATTGAGTCGCGACTCAGTCAATTGAGCTGAGTCGCGCTCCTAATCTAAATAATCCTGAGTGATGTAAGTAAAAAGCTGATCGAGTTACTTATGACCATCCAGTGTGGTGGTTATAAGTAACCCGAGCAGCACAGAGTTCACAGAGTCTCAGGATATAGTTAAATTACAAGGTAAAACTATGAATCCTACAACGAAGACATTTAAATATGGTAAACATCAGGTAACCATAGAAACTGGTCGTGTTGCCAGACAGGCCACAGCGGCAGTTTTATGCTCGATCGATCAAACCACAGTACTCTGTACAGTAGTTGGCGCTAAAAGTGCCAAACCTGATATGGATTTCTTTCCTCTGGGTGTACATTATCAAGAAAAAGCTTACGCGGCGGGTAAGATCCCCGGTGGTTTTTTCAAGCGTGAAGCGCGACCGAGCGAAAAAGAAACACTCACCTCGCGACTGATTGACCGACCTATTCGTCCGTTATTCCCAGAAGGGTTTAAAAACGAAGTACAGGTGGTTTGTACAGTGATTTCGGCAGAAAAAAATATAGATCCAGATATGGCGGCAATGATTGGCACCTCAGCTGCGCTATCCATTTCAGGTATTCCATTCAATGGTCCAGTGGGTGCGGCTCGAGTAGGCTATGTAGATGATCAAGGCTACCTGTTAAACCCAACCTATAGCGATCTTGAAGAATCTGCGCTCGATATGGTTGTGGCTGGCACCAAAGATGCGGTACTTATGGTTGAATCAGAGGCTAAAGAGCTCTCTGAAGATATTATGTTAGGTGCAGTGCTATTCGCCCATCAAGAGATGCAATCGGTTATCACTGTTATCGAAGAATTGGCTGCTGAAGTGGGCAAGCCTCGTTGGGATTGGCAGGCGGAAGAGAAAAATGCTGACCTAGTAAGCGCCTTATCAAATGCCGTTGCTAGTGATCTAGATGCAGCTTACCAAGTTGTCGACAAACAAGAGCGTTCTTCCAAAATTGCTGAGCTTAAAGATGCAGCAGTAGCTCAGTTATCTGCTGACGATCAATTCCCTGAAGATGAATTAAAAGATGCCTTCAAGCAACTAGAAAAAAATATTGTGCGCGGGCGTATTATCCGCGGTGAACCGCGTATTGATGGTCGCGATACCAAAACCGTACGCGCAATTAACGTTGAAGTTGATGTATTGGATAGAGTTCACGGCTCAGCCTTATTTACACGTGGGGAAACTCAAGCATTGGTAGCGGCAACACTGGGTGCAACCAGAGATGCGCAGATGATCGATGCACTTGAAGGTCGTCGCGATGATCCGTTTATGCTTCACTACAACTTCCCTCCCTACTCAGTGGGTGAGTGTGGCAGAATTGGCTTTACTAGCCGTCGTGAAATTGGTCATGGTCGTCTGGCGCGTCGCGGTATTGCCGCAGTGCTTCCTTCAGAAGATGAATTCCCTTATGCCATGCGCGTTGTATCAGAAATTACCGAATCCAACGGTTCCAGCTCCATGGCATCAGTCTGTGGCTCAAGTTTGGCACTGATGGACGCTGGTGTGCCTCTAAAAGCACCAGTGGCCGGTATTGCCATGGGTCTAGTTAAAGAAGATGCGGGTTATGCCGTATTAACCGATATCCTTGGTGATGAAGATCATTTGGGCGATATGGACTTTAAAGTTGCTGGAACCAACGACGGTATCACAGCACTGCAGATGGATATCAAAATTGAAGGTATCACTGAAGAAATTATGGAAATTGCCCTTGATCAGGCCAAAGATGCACGTGTCCATATTCTTGGCGAAATGAACAAGGTTATCTCGAAAAGTCGCGATGAAGTTGCCGAATCTGCGCCTAAAATGGGGACCATGCAGATTGATCCAGACAAGATTCGCGATGTTATTGGTAAAGGCGGTGCAACTATTCGAGGCCTTTGTGATGAGCATAACTCAACTATCGATATCAATGACGATGGTGAGGTGAAAATTTACTCTGAAGATTCCGAATCACTTCAAGCAGCTACGGATGCGGTTACCGCTATTGTCGCTGATCCAGAGCCTGGTACTATCTACGACGGCAAAGTAGTACGTATTGTAGATTTCGGTGCCTTTGTTAACTTTATGCCCGGTACAGATGGGCTAGTGCATATCTCGCAAATCGCCGATAAGCGTGTAGAGAAAGTAACTGACTACCTCAGTGAGGGGCAGGACGTGCGCGTTAAAGTACTGGAAATTGATAATCGTGGACGAGTTAAACTCTCCATTAAAGAAGCACAGCTTGAAGAGGGTTCAGCTACAGACGAGCCTACAGAGAGCGTTGCCGACTAATTGCTAAAACAACAGCAATAAAAAGCCCCCAATGGTTATAGCCACTGGGGGCTTTTTTTATCTGCAAAAAAATTGAAGTTATAGGGATGCCAATTCCAGAAGTTCCGAAGCATGGCAGACAGTTTGTTGAGTTACTTTGGCGCCGCCCAGCATACGCGCCAATTCCTCTACCCGTTGAGATTTATCCAGATCGACAATGGTCGACTCAGCGCCACTGCTTTCAGTTATCTTGCTGACCAGATAATGCTGATGGGCATGGGCAGCCACCTGAGGCTGGTGGGTTACACTAATCACTTGGCCGCGATCGCCCAGTTCCTTTAATAGCTTGCCGACTATATCCGCCGTACTGCCGCCGATGCCGACATCTACCTCATCAAAAACCAAAGTGGGAATATTGGTATTGGCGGCGGCAACCACCTGTATAGCAAGGCTGACTCGCGACAATTCACCGCCAGAAGCTATTTTGGCCAGCGGCTTGTGCGCCTGTCCCGGATTAGTGGCGATCAACAGCTCCACCTCTTCAAGACCAAATGACTTAACATTTTCGCCATCTAGCGGTGTTAATTGCACCATCACTTCCGCACCTTCCATCGATAGCGACTCTAGTTGATGGTTAATCTGCGATGACATACGGCTAGCGGCTTCTTTCCTTTTTAAGCTGAGTTTGCTTGCTGCTTGTCGATATTCATTGGCCAACTTATCGGCCTGTTGCTGTAGTTTTTCCAAGCTATTATCGCCGTCGGTTAACCCTTTGAGTTCTGTTTCTAACTCAGTGCGTATCTCGTGGAGCTGCGCGGCATTAACGCGATGCTTTCTGGTCAATTGGAAGATAGTTGCCAATTCATCCTCAATTTGCTGAAGGCGCTGAGGGTCAGCCTGAAAACTATCGACCTGATGCTCTATACAATGTGTGGCTTCATCTACCTGAATAAGGCCAGACTGCAATAATTGCTCCACTTCCTGCAATGCTTGTGGCTTGTGTTTAAGATTGCCCAAAATAGACAGCGCGCGGTTGAAACCATCGCGCAGATTAAAATTTTCAGCTTGATCGCAAATTGCCAATAACTGTTGGCTATCCTGCAAAATCTGCTCTGCATTGGCGAGAGTCTGCTGTTCTTTTTCCAGTTGCTCTAAATAGCTTGGATCTATATTTAGCTCCTGCAACTCCGCCACCTGAAATGCCAATAATTCCCTGCGCGCCTCTAATTCCGTCGACTGCTCAGCTAAGTTGGTCAACTGATTGCGGGTATGAGTCCAGCGACTAAACAGTGTTGCGACCTTTTCTGCGAGTTCCGTGCTATTGGCAAATTCGTCGAGCAATTTGCGATGAGTATTGCGCCGCAACAGTGATTGATGCTCATGTTGGCCGTGTAAATCCACCAACATATCGCCTAATTGCTGAAGCTGTTGCATAGTGCAGGGCTGGCCGTTGATATAGCCCCGAGAGCGACCTTCAGTGGTATAAATTCGACGCAGAATACATTGACTATCGTCGGCAAAATCTTGTTCAAGTAACCATTGTTTGGCATCAGCTATGGCGTCTATATCGAATGTAGCGGTAATCTGTGCGCGATCCTTACCTTGGCGAATAGTGCCAGTATCGGCACGATCTCCCAACGCCATACTCAAAGCATCTAGAATAAGCGATTTTCCGGCACCGGTTTCACCCGTTATAGCCGTAGTGCCACCAGAGAATTCAATCTCTAGAGCCTCGACCAAGGTGTAATTATTAATATTGATTGATAATAGCAAGGTAAAAAATCACCAAAAAGTATTTGCGATGTTAAAAACAGCACAAACTGTTCAAATTAGCACTTGAAACTCAATAGTTTGCCCCCATCTCTAGTATCAGCCTAAGTTTATTTTTAATCAACAATCCAAGTGAAATATAAGGAGTTGGCGTGTCTAAAGAAACCAACACAGACCATGCCTCAGCCGAGCAGCATACTGATAGCGAAGAGAAATTACAGTCGCAGACTGAACTTACCGATGTGGAGCTAATGGCAGAAGCGGCAGAGATTGGCGCTAATAGTGAAGCTGATGAGCTTCGACAACAGGTTGCTCACGCCAACGAACAGCTATTGCGCGTTCAGGCAGAGATGCAAAATGTACGTCGTCGTGTTGAACGCGATGTAGAGAATGCCCATAAATACGCCTTAGAAAAATTTGCTACAGAACTGCTGTCAGTCGTGGATAACCTAGAGCGAGCGCTTGCGGCTATTGATACTGAGGACGAATCGCAAAAATCCGTGGCAGAGGGTATAGAGCTCACCTTAAAAACCTTTATTGATGTATTGGCGAAATTCAACGTTGAAACCGTTGAGCCCGAGGGGCAGCCCTTTGATGCCGATCTACATCAGGCGGTCAGTACAGTGCCCAATGCGGATGTGGAACCTAATACAGTGGTCGACGTGTTTCAGAAGGGTTATACCCTCAATGGTCGCCTAATAAGACCTGCCATGGTAGTAGTATCCACCAAGGCGTAATTAAAAACTTATATCCCTTGCCCTTGAATTTTATTAAACAATACCCACATTAAGAGTAAGAGATTAGAAATATTTAACCCCCCTGTTAACGAACATTAGTAACAGACTTTAGAAAAGTGATGGAGAGAAAGTAATGGGAAAAATTATCGGAATTGATTTGGGAACTACCAACTCCTGTGTATCTGTCCTTGAAGGCGATGCGCCCAAGGTAATAGAAAATGCTGAAGGTGCCCGAACCACCCCATCAGTTATCGCCTATGCAGATGACGGTGAAATATTAGCTGGTCAGTCTGCCAAGCGTCAGGCTGTAACCAATCCTGAAAATACTATTTATGCGGTAAAGCGTCTAATTGGTCGCCGTTTTGATGACAAAGTGGTTCAAAAAGATATCGGCATGGTCCCCTACAAAATTGTTAAAGCTGACAATGGCGACGCATGGGTAGAGGTAAAAGGTGAAAGTAAAGCGGCACCTCAGGTATCGGCAGAAGTATTAAAGAAAATGAAAAAGACCGCGGAAGATTACCTTGGCGAGACCATCTCTGAGGCAGTAATCACCGTGCCAGCTTACTTTAATGATTCCCAGCGTCAGGCGACCAAAGATGCTGGCCGTATTGCTGGGTTAGATGTAAAGCGTATTATCAACGAGCCAACCGCAGCAGCACTGGCCTATGGTATTGATAAAGCCGAGGGAGACAGCGTGATTGCTGTTTACGATCTAGGTGGTGGTACCTTCGATATTTCAATAATTGAAATCGCCGATGTCGATGGCGAAAAGCAATTTGAAGTATTGGCAACCAATGGTGATACCTTCCTGGGTGGCGAAGATTTTGATCTGCGCCTAATTGAATATTTGTCTGCCGAATTTAAGGCTGACAGCGGCATTGATTTGCATGGTGATCCTCTGGCGATGCAGCGATTAAAAGAGGCGGCTGAAAAAGCCAAGATCGAATTATCCTCTAGCTCGCAGACAGAAGTTAACCTGCCCTATATAACAGCGGATGCCACGGGTCCTAAGCACTTGGTTGTTAAACTGACCAGAGCTAAGCTTGAATCCTTGGTTGAAGACCTAGTAGAGCGTTCACTTGCGCCGCTTAAAGTAGCGCTTAAAGATGCGGGCAAGTCCGCCTCTGAGATCGACGAAGTTATTCTTGTGGGTGGCCAGACGCGTATGCCGTTGGTTCAAGAAAAGGTGACAGAATTCTTTGGTAAAGAGCCTAGAAAAGATGTCAACCCCGATGAAGCAGTGGCTGTAGGTGCTGCACTGCAAGGTGCGGTACTCGCTGGTGATGTTACCGATGTACTGTTGTTGGACGTAACGCCGCTCAGCCTAGGTATTGAAACCATGGGTGCGGTGGCGACGCCGGTAATTGATAAAAATACCACCATTCCAACCAAAAAATCCCAGGTATTTTCAACCGCTGACGACAATCAAACTGCGGTTACTATCCATGTGGTTCAGGGTGAGCGCAAACAGGCTGCTCAGAATAAATCATTGGGACGTTTTGATTTGACAGATATACCGCCGGCACCTAGAGGCATGCCGCAGATTGAAGTTACCTTCGATATTGATGCCAATGGTATTTTGCATGTAGGTGCTAAAGATAAAGCGACTGGCAAAGAGCAGTCCATAGTGATTAAAGCATCTTCAGGGCTTTCCGATGAAGAAATCGATGCCATGGTAAAAGATGCCGAAGCCAACGCGGCCGAGGATAAAAAGTTTGAAGAGTTAGTTCAGGCGCGCAACACAGCGGACGGTTTAG
>Ga0207964_1000209_pt1 | contig 18885 bp, 19 predicted proteins | sample Knorr_S23_td_250_FD_185608 | JGI IMG/M metagenome (GOLD analysis project Ga0207964, IMG submission 185608) | Marine microbial communities from Southern Atlantic Ocean transect - Knorr_S23_td_250_ad_251m_LV_A (SPAdes) (version 2) | ecosystem: Environmental > Aquatic > Marine > Oceanic | place...
GATAAGGCTTGAAGTATTAACAATCGATTGGAAATACTTTTGGAGCCAGTCAACTTTAGGTTACCCTTCAGCTTTTTGGTTTCTGTTTGAATTTTCGCTTTCAATTTAAACGCGTGTTATAAGTTCTAATAGCTTCTTCAATTTGATCTACCGAACAGATTTTATTGAATTCAGCCTCACCAATTTTCTTAAGTAAAGTGAAATTAATTTGTGCATCATCGTTCTTCTTATCGTGACGCATCCATTCTATTAAGTCAGGCAATTCATTTTCATCAATTTTCTGCAGCGGAAAAATATTTGCGAAAACCGACTTAATGGTTTCAAAGTCTTCATCCTTGAATCCATTCATCATTTGTGACAAAATAATCTCAACCAACATCCCAATGGCAATAGCTTCGCCGTGCAATAAGTCACGTCCTTTTTCTAAGGCCTGACTTTCAATCGCGTGACCAATGGTATGTCCAAAATTTAGGGTCTTGCGCAATCCTTTCTCTTCCCAATCTTCAAGCACAATCTCATTTTTTATCGAAATCGATTTGTGAAGCATTGCAGATAAATACGTATCATCTTTCAAGTTCAGTTCACTTAAAAACAACCAATACTCAGCATCTGATATCAAAGCATGTTTGTATACCTCAGCCATACCACTTACCCAGTGTCTTTCCGGTAGGGTCTTCAAGAACTCAGGAACAATGAGGACTAAATCAGGGTTTCTAAACAAGCCTATCTGATTTTTGTGCCCATCTAAATCAACCGCCAATTTCCCCCCTACGGAAGCATCAACCTGTGATAAAAGCGTGGTTGGGATGTGAAAAAACCGAACACCTCTTTTATATAAAGACGCAATCATTCCGCCCATGTCACAGATAACACCTCCACCTAAATTTACAATGAAAGCATTTCTATCGGCATTCGATTCACTTATCGTTTTCCAAACATCATGACAAATGGAAAGGTTTTTATTTTGCTCCCCAGATTCTATTTCAATCAGTTCAGCACCGATAAGCATCGGCACCTGCTCAATTAAATAGGGTAAACAATGACGAGATGAATTTTCATCGCAAAAGATAAAGATCTTTGAATATTGCTCTTGACAGTCCTCAAGAATGCGGTTAAAATCTTGTAAAACCTCATTCCCAATGTATATAGAATAGTTATCCGATTGAATCTCCACAGAATTCCTTTTAATTTTGAAAAAACAAAGATAGGAAAGCAAACAACACGACCATAAATCAGCCGTTAAATTTAATTAAATTAGGACAGGGTTGAAGATTAGGGTCCCTATGAAAAAACCCACTATCAATGTTAAATTTATATTTGCATCATACATCTGGACTGAATTTTGCACTTAGGTAAATCAAAATAATAATATTTCAAATTAGTCTTATTTTTTTTATAATTTACACATGATTTCATTCAAAAATACGGAGATCGCTTTTCAGTCCCTATCGGATAAAAAACTACAAAAAAAACATCTTTTGTTCAACATCATGCGCCATTCAAAACTTACTCGAATCGGAGGCTACCTTATCAAGATAGCACTTCATCTTCGTTTACCTATATCACCCCTATTAAAACACACAATTGTAGATGTATTTTGTGGAGGTGAGACTATTGATGATTGTTCGGCTAAAATCAATGAGCTTGCTTCCTACAATATCAAGACAGTTCTTGATTATTCTGTAGAAGGAAAAGCTACTGAAAAGGACTTCAAGGAAACCACAAACCAGATACTCCAAACCATAACCAAAGCTGAAAAAAGCACCAATATCCCCTTTAGTGTCTTTAAAATTTCCAGCATAGGCCGAATCGAATTGCTTGAAAAAACAAACCGTAAAATAGACCTCAGCCATGAAGAGCAACAAGAGTACAATCGAGTAATTCATCGGGTAAATAAGATTTGTAAAAAAGCGCATCAATCCAAAATACCGGTCATGATAGATGCCGAAGAAAGTTGGATTCAGGACGTGATTGACAATATCACTGAGGGCATGATGAAAGCCTACAACAAAGAACAGGCTGTTGTATTCAACACACTTCAAATGTATCGTAAAGATCGCCTAGATTACTTGAAAAAAATTCATCAAGACTCAAAGTTAAATGGGTACTTCTTAGGGTTTAAATTTGTAAGAGGGGCGTACCTTGAAAAAGAAAATAAACGTGCAAAAAAAATGGGTTACAATACACCCATACAAACGGACAAATACGACTGCGATAACGACTACGACAGAGCCTTAGAGTACGCCTGTGAAAACATACACGGCATCTCTATTTGCGCCGGAACGCACAATGAGGAAAGTTCAAGATATTTGATGCAATTGATGAAAACCTATAAGATCGAAAAAAACAACACCAAAGTATACTTTGCCCAACTCATGGGAATGAGTAACCACATTAGTTACAATCTAGCAAATGAAGGCTACAATGTTTTAAAATACATGCCATACGGGCCTATTAAAGACATGCTACCTTACTTAGTTCGTCGTGCCGAAGAAAACAAATCCATCGCAGGACAAACCGGAAGAGAATTAAATTTTGTGAAAAAAGAGTTAAATAGAAGGAATTCTATCGTTTAACCAGGCAAAAACTTCTTCACCTACAATCGCAATTTTGCACTTCAACATGTGTCAACAAAGATAGACTGTCGCAATCATCAATATGAAATTTTGAAAATTTCACTTCATCTACTTCTATAAAATAAGTCTTACAGAGCCCTTCAACATCACTGGAACTGAAATCTACCTCCAAATCACCTTCATTGAAAATGTTTTCAAAAAATAGTTGGCTTACTCCAATACAATCCAATTGACAAATTGCTTGTTCAGAAATCCGAAACTCTTGTGCCCGAAGGTGTTTCAGGGTTCGGGCATTAGGAAGGTATGAGAAATCTACATCCCGATCTCCAAAAAATAAAAAGGATACAATGATTCCCAGTCCAACCCCAAATAAATACAAAAAAATACGTCGCGTCATTCTAAAACTTTAAAGCCCCAAAAGTAACCTTATTTCCTTGTAAGGCAAATCAAACCATACGCCAATTCCTTTGTTGGTAAGAATTCCATTGTAAACATAAACACCTCCTCGAATATTTGGCGAACGCAACAACATTCCCTGAACACCACCTCCATCTCCAACTTTTAAAAGGGTCGGTGCTATGATGTTACTCAAAGAAAAGGAAGCTGTCTTTGCAACTCTAGAGGCAACATTTGGAACACAGTAATGAATGACTCCATGTTTTGTAAAGGTCGGATTTTCATGTGTGGTAACCTCAGAGGTTTCAAAACATCCACCCTGGTCTATACTCACGTCAACAATAACAGACTTTGACTTCATTTTTTGTACCATATCATCAGAGATAACACAAGGAGTTCTTCCCTCTTGAGCCCTCAAGGCACCTATGGCAACATCAGCTCTTTTTAATGCTTTTTCGAGTACTTTAGGTTGGAGAATGGAAGTTGCAATCGGAAAATTCAAATCATTTTGAATTCTTCTTAAGCGTGAAATTGAATTGTCAAAAACACTTACTGAGGCTCCGAGCGCCATTGCAGATCGAGCAGCATATTCTGCAACAGTTCCAGCACCAATAATAACAACTCGAGTTGGACGAACCCCAGGAATACCTCCCATAAGCATCCCTCTTCCTCCTGCTGATGTACTTAATAGTTCTGCAGCAATTAGTATGGATGATGTTCCTGCAATCTCACTCATGGATCTAACGATAGGAAACATATTCGTTTCATCCTTTATGTAATCAAAAGCAACTGCTGTTACTTTCTTCTCCATTAATTTTTTAAAATAGCCTGCTGTTTGTGTCTTGAGTTGAAGTGCTGAGATTAAACATTGGTTATGCTTAAAATTATCCAATTCTTCAATTGTAGGAGGTTCAACTTTAAGAATAATGTCAGCCTCATAAACTTCCTTAACATCGTAACAAATTTTAGCACCCGCTTCACTGTATTCTTGGTCCGTAAAAAAACTCGATTTACCTGCTTCGGTCTCAATGTAAACTTTATGCCCATTACTTACCAACAACCCTACTGCTTCAGGAACTAAAGGCACACGATTTTCCTGAAAAGCACATTCCTTCGTAATCCCAATGAAAAGAGATTGCTTTTTGGTTGAAAGTTCCAACACTTCAGGTTGAGGCATTAAAAATTCTTCTTGCAGAAAACTTAAAATATCAGGCTTACTCATCTTTGAAACTAAATTTCTTCTATAGTGAATATTCGACTGTGATTCTCAGACTCAATATGAATCTTTAACATCTTTTCAGGCAATAAGTTAGCAATTTTTTCCGGCCACTCAATAAAACAATAATGATTCGAATAGAAATAATTCTCATAACCCATATCAAAAGCTTCATTTTCATCCTTCAGTCTGTAAAAGTCAAAATGGTAAACCACTTGCCGATCATCTGCCTCGTACTCATTAACCAATCCATAAGTTGGACTGCAAATCTCAGATGCATCTACACCAAGCTCCATGCACAAACTTTTGATAAACGTCGTTTTGCCAACACCCATTGCACCATAAAAGGCGATTATTTTACTTGGGTACTCGTTCTTGATTTTGGCTGCTAGAGCGGGTAATTCATCAATGGAACCAATCGAAATCCTCATTTATTTTGCAGATAATCGAATAACCGGGCAAATCATTTCCTCAAGAGACAGCCCACCATGTTGGTAGGTGTTTTTGAAATACTTTACAAAATGATTATAGTTGTTCGGATAAGTTAAAAATATATTTTCTCGAGCAAAGATAAAACTTGATGTCAAATTCGCAGCAGGTAAAAAGTATTCTTCAGGATTTTCAATCGCCATTACATCCTTCGCTTGATATTGCAACCTCTTACCGGTTTTGTATCTTAAATTTGAAGAAGTTTCACGATCTCCTACTACTTTAGATGGTACTCCCACATTGATGGTTCCGTGATCAGTAGAAATGATAAGGTCTGCATCGTAATCAGCTATTTTTTTAAGCATTTCTAATAAGGAGGAATTCTCAAACCAGGTGCGGGTTAAGTCTCGATATGACTTATCGGTTCCCGCCAACTCTCGAATCATATCCATCTCTGTTTTCGCATGTGACAGCATGTCCACAAAATTGTACACGATTACATTGAAGTCATTTTGAACAAGTTGATTGAACTGTTCAACTAATTTAACACCGTATTGTTGTTGAACGACTTTGTGGTAAGCAACCTTTTTAGCACCAAGACCTAAACGTTGCATTTGATCTTTGAGAAATTCTTGTTCATGAAGATTTTTCCCACCCTCTTCATGGTCATTTTTCCACAAATGTGGAAATCGTTTTGACAACTCTAAAGGGGTTAAACCCGAAAAAATAGAATTTCTCGAGTACTGTGTCGCGGTGGGAAGAATACTACAAAAAGTACTTTCCTCCTCTATTTTAAACCACTCAGATAAAATGGGCTCTAAAACTTTCCATTGGTCGTACCTTAAATTGTCAATGAGAATAAAAAAACTAGGCTTTGTTCCAGATAGATGAGGAAACACTTTCTCTCTCAATAAGGTGTGAGACAAAACAGGTTTATCATCAGACGCTACCAACCAAGATTTATAATTACTTTTCACATACTTAAAAAACAACGAATTGGCTTCGCTCTTTTGCATTTCTAGAATTTCCACCATACCTGAAGCATCTATCTTATCCAATTCCAACTCCCAGTAGACCAGCTTTTGATAGATTTCTGTCCATTCTTTTAGATTTCTCACATCCATTAAGGACATACTAATCTCCCGAAACTCTTTCTGATAATTAGAAGTAACCTTATCATTCACCAATCGTTTTGAGTCTAGATTCTTTTTTATGGATAAGAGTATTTGATTAGGATTTACAGGTTTGATGAGATAATCAGAAATCTTGGACCCCAAAGCTTCTTCCATGATATACTCCTCTTCACTCTTAGTAATCATCACTACCGGACCTTTGTGATTTTCAGTCATACGAGATAAGGTCTCTAAGCCAGATATTCCGGGCATATTCTCATCTAAGAAAACAATGTCAAAGGCCTCATTACCCATCATTTCCAAAGCATCTTCACCGTTATTAGCCGTTTTCATTTCATACCCTTTACGTTCCAGAAATAGAATATGGGGCTTTAATAATTCAATCTCATCATCTACCCAAAGGATCCTCATTTGTTCCATAGATATTTACTACTTTAGTTTTTTATTGTAATCCGAATAAATTTAAGACAATTGAAGGCTAAAATTGCCAATAAAAGAAAAATTCTTAATGACCCCATTTATGGGTTCACGAACATTCCCAGCGAATTGTTTTTTGACATCATTGAGCATCCTTATTTTCAAAGACTTCGACGAATCACTCAACTCGGTCTCACTTACTTGGTTTACCCAGGAGCTTACCATACTCGATTTCATCATGCTCTTGGCGCCATGCACTTAATGCAAAACGCTGTAAAGACGCTAAGAGATAAGGGACACGAGATTTCTAAACCGGAAGAAGAAGCCGTACTAATAGCTATTCTTCTTCACGACATTGGCCATGGTCCGTTTTCACACGCGCTCGAACACAGTATCGTTCATGGAATAAATCATGAACATATTTCTGTGATGATCATGAACAAGCTTAACGATGAATTTGATGGTAAATTGTCATTAGCCATACAAATCTTCCAAAATCAGTACTCCAAACCCTTTTTACATCAATTGATATCAAGTCAACTTGATGTTGATAGGCTTGACTACTTGAAAAGAGATAGTTTTTATTCAGGTGTATCTGAAGGTATCATCAACTCCGATCGAATTATCAGTATGCTTAATGTCAGTGGGGGTGAATTGGTCGTCGATGCCAAAGCCATATATTCGATTGAGAAGTTTATCATTGCTCGGAGGCTCATGTACTGGCAAGTATATCTTCACAAGGCTGTGATTTCTGCCGAGTTCACACTCGTCGAAGTTTTAAAAAGAGCCAAAACTTTAGTCCAAGAAGGAACACATTTATTTTATACATCTGCTTTAGGACAGTTCCTGGAGAACAACCACAACCTAGAAGATTTCAACACGAATCCAGAACTATTAGACTTGTTCTGCCAGTTGGATGATTTTGACATTATGACTTCTATCAAGGAATGGACGAAACACTCAGACATAATTTTAGCCGCATTAAGTCAGAAAATCATTCAAAGAAAACTACTTAAAATTGAACTGCAAAACTCTGAATTTGACCCGTCATACGTAGCAAAAATTAAAGCCAGGGCTTCAAAAATATATGGCGTTGACCTAGAACACGCATCTCATCTAGTGTTCACAAATAAAATTGACAACAAGGCATATAATCCGAAAAAAGATAAAATCAACTTACTGTATAAAAATGGTAAAATTACGGACATTGCAGAGGCTGCAGACCAATTGAACATTTCTGTTTTAGCTCAAACAGTAACTAAACATTTTCTATGTTACCCAAAAAGCTGCGTAGTCTAGAAAATTTGTAATTTAGCCGCTTATGAAGTTTACTGCAAATCAAATAGCAGAAATGCTAAATGGGGTTGTTGACGGTGATTCAACAATCATCTTAAATCAACTTACTAAAATAGAAGAGGGCTGTACGCATTCTTTATCTTTTTTATCAAATCCAAAATACAATGAGTACTTGTATGAGACCAAATCCTCAGCAGTCATCATAAACAAAAATTTTGTCCCTGAGAAAAAGGTCGAAACGACCTTAATCAAGGTTGATGATGCCTACGCATCTTTTGCGAAATTACTTCGTATTATTGAAGACCTACAAAAGAAAAAAAATGGCATTGAAAAACTTTCTTTCATTCATGAAACGGCAGAGGTAGGAGAAGATGCTTACATTGGAGCATTTGCTTACATAGGGAAAAATGTGAAAATTGGTCGTAATGTGAAAATATACCCTCACTGCTATATCGGGGATAATGTTCGCATTGCTAATGACTGCTCACTATTTTCTGGAGTGAAGGTATATCACAATTGCGAAATTGAAAAAAATACCACCATTCACGCTGGAGCGGTCATTGGTGGAGATGGGTTTGGATTTGCTCCAAATACCGGAAATGCTTACGATAAAATCCCTCAAATAGGAAATGTAGTCATTAAAGAAGGCGTTGAAATTGGAGCCAATACCTGTATTGACAGAGCTACAATGGGCTCTACAATTATTCACAAAGGAGTGAAACTTGATAATATGATACAAGTAGCTCACAATGTTGAAATTGGGGAAAATACAGTAATTGCATCCCACACAGCCATAGCAGGCTCAAGTAAAGTGGGGGAAAATTGCATGATTGGAGGACAAGTCGCTATCGCAGGCCACCTTTCCGTAGCTAATAATGTAAAGGTTGCAGGGAAAACGGGTATTGCAAAAGACATCAAGGAAGACGGGAAAACACTACAAGGTCCTTTAGCTTTTGATCTTAAAGACTTCCAACGATCCTATATTTACTTCCGTCAGTTACCTCAATGGGCAAAAAGAATTGACGAATTAGAGAAAAAGATGACCGTACAATAAATGGAGCAACAGCACAGCATAAAAAACAAAGTAAGCATCAGTGGTATTGGTTTACACACGGGTAATGAAGTAACCCTAACTTTTAATCCTGCTTGTGTAAATCATGGGATTCGTTTTCAAAGAATTGATTTGCCAGGCAAACCCATCATTGAAGCTGATGCCCGATATGTAACTGAAACAGATCGAGGGACTACCTTAAATAAAAAAGGAGCTAAACTTCAGACGATTGAGCATATCCTAGCGGCTTGTGCTGGTCTAAAAATAGACAACCTTCTCATTGAGTTGAATGGAGAAGAGCCACCTATTCTCGATGGCAGCTCAATAGAATTTATAAACTGTCTGAAGAAGGCAAAAATTCAAGCTCAAAATGCCGTAAGAAAGTATTTTGTTATAGAAAAAGAAATTAATTACGAAGACCCTGAAACAGGCATTCGAATTCAAGCACTTCCTGCTGACGAATTCAGCGTTTCAGTAAGCATCGATTACAACTCAAAAGTTCTAGGTAAACAAACAGCAGAACTCAAATCCATTGACGAATTTGAAAATGAATTTGCAGATGCAAGAACTTTTTGTTTTTTACACGAACTCGAACTACTTTTAGATCATGGACTCATTAAAGGAGGCGATCTGAGTAACGCCATCGTTTATGTTGAAAAAGTGGTAGCAGAGAAAGAACTCGAAAGACTCGCAACCTTGTTTAAAAAAGAGCGCATTGGTGTTTGTAAAGACGGGCATCTTAACAATCTAGATCTCCGTTATTCGAATGAAGCCGCAAGACATAAGCTTTTGGACGTCATTGGAGATTTAATGCTTGTAGGTCTTCCAATCAAAGGAAAAATTATTGCACACAAACCAGGTCATGGACCAAATACAACATTCGCAAAAATTATGAAAGAAGTCATAAAAAAACAAAAAAAACAGCCGCCAGCCTACGATCCTAACGCCACTCCGGTGATGGACATTCATCAAATCATGGACACACTTCCTCACAGACCCCCTTTCCTATTGGTCGACAAAGTCCTTGAATTGAGTGACTGTAAGGTTGTCGGGTTGAAAAATGTTACGATGAATGAACCCTTTTTTAAAGGCCATTTCCCTGGGAAACCTGTAATGCCAGGGGTTCTTCAGATTGAAGCTATGGCTCAAGTAGGGGGTATTCTTGTCTTGAACACTGTTCCAGACCCTGAAAATTATCTAACGTACTTTATGAAGATTGATAAAGTGAAATTTAAAAATAAAGTCCTCCCAGGAGACACGTTAATCTTTGATTTAGAACTAATCAGCCCCATAAGAAGAGGTATATGCCATATGTCTGGCCGTGCCTTTGTTGGTGATAAAATTGTTATGGAAGGAGAAATGATGGCTCAAATTGCTAAAAAACACTAAGATGAATCAACCGCTCGCATACATACACCCAGAAGCCAAAATTGCACAAAATGTAGTCATTGAACCTTTTGTTACCATCAACAAAAATGTTGAAATTGGTGAAGGAACATGGATAGGTTCTAGCGTTACCATTATGGAAGGTGCTCGAATTGGTAAAAATTGCAAAATATTTCCCGGTGCTGTCATTTCAGCCATACCCCAAGACTTAAAATTTGGGGGTGAGGAAAGTCTCGTTATCATAGGCGATAATACAACGATTAGAGAATGTGTTACCATCAATCGAGGAACTAGCGCCTCGGGTAAAACAGTAGTGGGTAACAATTGCCTACTCATGGCATATTCTCACGTTGCACATGATTGTTTTATTGGGAACAACTGTATTATCGTTAACAATGTTGCCATAGGAGGACACGTTACTCTTGGCGATTACGCAATTCTAGGAGGTCTTTCGGCAGTACACCAGTTTGTTACAATTGGTGCTCACGCCATGATTTCTGGAGGAGCTTTAGTTCGTAAAGACATTCCACCTTACGTTAAGGCAGCTAAAGACCCTGTTTCCTTCATAGGAATCAACTCTATCGGACTTAGACGAAGAGGCTTTTCCTCTGAAAAAATAGCTGAAATCCAGAACATCTACAGACAGTTGTTCCAAGCAGATAATAACATTAGTCAAGCACTTGAAATTGTTGATGCTGATTTCCCTGCAAGTAAAGAAAGGGATGAAATTACAAGCTTCATTCGTTCTTCTCAAAGAGGTGTAATGAAGGGGTATTCATCTAAATAAGTGCCCTTACATCTTACAAATATTGCCAAGAAGTACAACAAGAATTGGGTTTTCAGAAAAGTTAACATTCTGTTTAACACCCCTGGAACCTATGTAATTAAAGGGTCTAATGGCTCAGGTAAATCCACGCTATTAAAAATAATATCAGGCCATTTGAGCGCAAGCGAAGGTGAGCAAAAACTCATTATAAACTCCAAAGAAATTCCAATTGAGAGCTGGCCTGAACACATCGCCTATGCAGCCCCCTATTTTGAATTAATTGAAAACATGTATTTGGAAGAGTTTCTTGAATTTTACACAAAATTCAAACCGCTCAATAAAAACATTACAATCGATAAGTTTATAACTATTACATACTTAGAAACATCGAGGAACAAGCAGATAAAAAACTTTTCTTCAGGAATGAAACAAAGATTAAAATTAGCTCTTGCTTGGCTAAGCGATGTATACGTTGTACTTTTAGACGAACCATGCTCTAATCTCGACCAAAGAGGAATTGAATGGTACAAGAAAATGGCAACAAAATACAGCAAAGACAAACTAATTATTGTATGTTCAAACAACATTCAAGAGGAATTCTTTTTCTGCGAGAACAGCCTTAATATAGATGACTTTATGGATAGTCACAACTCACAAAAAAATACATTGAAATCCCAAACCTAAGATTATGGCAAGTACATCAGACATCAAAAACGGTTTATGCATCAAGCACAATCACGATTTATTTAAGATTATTGAATTTCTCCACGTTAAACCAGGGAAAGGACCCGCTTTTGTAAGAACAAAGCTAAAGAGTTTAACCAGTGGGAAAGTTCTTGAAAATACATTCCCTTCGGGAGCTAAAATTGAAGCAGTAAGAGTGGAAACCAGAAAATATCAGTATTTGTATGCTGAAGATACTGGCTTTCACTTTATGAATACAGATACATTTGAACAAATATATCTTGAAAAAACGATGGTGGGTGGTTATGAATTTATGAAAGAAGGTGAAATCGTTGAAGTCGTATTTGATGCTGATGAAGAAAACCCACTTACATGTGATGTTCCCTCTTCTGTTGTTTTAGAGATTACTTATACCGAACCAGGGGAAAAAGGAAATACAGCTACAAATGCTACAAAACCTGCAACCGTAGAAACGGGTGCCAACGTTAATGTACCTCTGTTTATTAACGAGGGTGATAAGATTAAAATTGACACCGTTAAAGGTGCTTATCAAGAGCGCGTAAAATCTTAAATTAATACAGATTTATTGAAAAGGGGGCTGTATACAGCCCTCTTTTTTATGCTTCAACTTTTCTTTGGGAATGCCTTAAATCTAAGACAACTATGATGGCCACAAATGCCCATATAGGGACAGATGCTTTATCCATGTCGAGGAAATTATTTAAACCCGCATGCGTAAAATAGGTAACCAAACCTAAGATACATGCCAAGAGTACTCTCTGTTCTTTTTCGTCCTCTAATTTGTGATACAAGACAATCGCCTTGGTGAAAATTACAACAACAAGACCTAAAAAAATAAGTAAACCCGGCCAGCCCGTTTCTGCTAAAGCACTTAGATACTCACTATGAGCATTACCCATATTACCCGCATTCGTACTTATTATGGTCTTCTCATAATAATTTTGATAAGGCGCGTAATTGAACTGATAGGTCCCAGCACCCCATCCTAAATGAGGTCTTTCCTCAAAAAGTCGTAAAGCAGACTTCCACCTGTTAATTCGTTCTAAATTAGAAGCATCTGTACTTACATTGGACATGGATTGTACGTGTTCTATAAAACTATCTGAAGAGTCTTGACTGTTCTTTTCAAGAACCATCAAGATATCCGTTTGAAACATCAAAACAAAAGCCACAAAAAAGCTTATCAATGTTAGTAATAATGAAAAACGTATTCGCAGTTTTAGGACTACATAAACACAAACAGCTGCTAAAACACTTAACCATGCAGCTCTTGTGTAAGAAAGCACCAAAGCAATAATTAGTAGGGCTGTAACAACAGAAAATAAAACACCCCAACCCTTTTGAGTATTCCACTTTATCAGATAAACAGAAAAGGGTAATAAGAGAGCCAAAGCCATACCGTAAGAGGTGTGATCTTTAAAAAATGGAGACATCACCCAATGGGCAGCTTCATGCTCAAACCCTTTTGTGGCGTGCTGTAAAATCGTGTACAGAGCAACCAGACACAAGCCCGCTAGATAAGCTTTCACAAAGCGATGTATATTATTCTTATTCTGAAACCAGGCAAATCCCAAGACATAAAAACTGCTGATAAACCACAACCGAGTAATGAATAATTTAAAGGAAACTAAAGGCATGGAACTACTGATGCTGGTAATTAAAAGCCACAACAAATAAATTGCGATTAGAATAGAAATAGGGTGTTTGTATAAATCTTTGAAGAGCTCTTTATCACTCAACATCCTTATCCAAGCAATCAACATCAAACCAAAAAGTAGGGGCTCAGTGGGCAAAGCCATCTCTACACCCATAGGATTGTATATTCCTAATTCTTGTAAACTGGTAGATAATGGAGTTAAAAAAGCCACGGCAGTTAACAACAAATCAACTCTTAAAATCGCTGCAGCAATAGTGGCAATTAGAATGGGAAGAATAAGCCCCCAATACTTTTCTTCAGCAAGCAAATAAGCGTTTGCAATTACAAAGCATAGTATAAGTAAAGGGACAATATATAGACTGTACTTTTTAGGCAAGATGATCGGTTGAAAGCGTCTGTCGAATATAAAGCAATACTAATGTCATTAAAAAGGTCCCCATACCCGAAAGTACAACGATAAGCCATCGTATTGGATAAGCTTTCTTATCGGCAGGCACCGCTCGATTGATTACAAACCTATTCGTTAACTCAGCATCCAACTCCACACGTATATTTTCTTTTTCCAAGCGAATTGTTTCTAATTGTTCTTGGACCAACTCTAGATCTTCAAACAATCTGTAGTAAGTTCCTCCATACTGAGCCAAATGATTGAACTCTTTTTTTAATGCACGCGCGCCCTTTACATTGCCAGCTGACAAAGCTCTTGCGTAATATTCGGTTAACCTTTCAGCTTGTAAAGACACATCTAAGACGCCTAGAGAACGCAAAACTTCTAACGAATCATGAATTGAAAATAAGCGTGACGACAACTCATCATCTCGACGTTCTAAAATAACCACTGCCTGTTCTGCACGCTCCTTTTTGACGCGCTTAACAACCAAATCGATCAAATCTACAATTCGATTAGACATCTCAGCAGCAAGCTCAGGGTCCTTATCTAAAACCTCTACATTAATTGACATAAGCTCTGTTCGCTTGAAGCTAAAATGCTCATCAAAAGCCAAATTCATCCAGGTACGAGCATGTTCCGAAAGCGAATCAATTTCATAGTGTTCGAATAAATTATACTCCTGAACGATGCGGTATTGCATTTCATCAGAATTTAAAATCTGAAGAAGTCGCTCCGCCTCCAGTTCTTCACCAAACTCTAAAACATCCTTACGGTAAGGATTATGCTCCACGAGAAGAGCCTGAGAAATAGAATTTGTTGTTGTCGGATAAATAACAGCAGTAGACTTAAATTTCGGAGTCATTACTAAAGGGGACGAAACTACTGCTCCAAAAAAAGAAGCAATTAAAGTGAAAATCACCAAGGGTTTACGCCACTTGTATAAGTCTAAAATTAGATTTCCGGAATTAGACAGGGATGCTTTACTCATGTTTATTTTATTTTAATCAAATATACAACTAATCAATAGTTTTCCTCAGACATCATTACTTATGGCCTAGATTCGATTTCAACTTGCTATTCATTTTTTATGATCTCAATCATGCGCCTCAGAGGGATCATACGTACCATGATTGCAAGAATAGAAGATGTTACAGCAAAAACAACCATAGCCATAACCCAATTTGATATATGTAAATGTGAAAAATATGCAATTACAAAAACACTGAGAGAAAAGGCGAGAAGTTGAATAGCCCACTTATAAGTTAGATGTAAATCAAACCTCTTTTTTGAAACAATAATTTGTGTGATTGACACAATCAGTTGAGTAATTAAACTAGCAACTGCAGAACCTAAAGCCTGCCACTTTGGTATTAATAATAAGTTTAATCCGATATTAACCAATACAGCCATACCAGCTAAAATATTTAACAGTTTTAAGTCCCCATTAGCAGTTAAAAGCGTCCCAAATACATAGGTAGAGGAAATACAAACAAAACAAAACATTAATACAGAGAATAGTTGTGAGGATTGACTGCTCAGATCGTGATACCTCCAACTCATAATCTCATCTCCAAACTGAAAACATAAGACACATAATATCAATGCTCCAGAGAACATCATCTTAAATGAAATATCTACCAAATCAACTAGTGACTCTCGTGCTTTAATCATCTTCGAGAAAATAGGTAATAATAAAACCGAGAACAAATAAGCCACCATATTACCCGCTTCAAAAAACCGGTATGCCTGGGCGTAGTATCCAGCCTGGACCCTACCGTCAACAAGCATTTTTTCTAACATTACAGAATCACTTCTGTAATAAAAGGTCATCAATAAAATAAGTAATGCATAAGGCATACTCTGTCTAATAATGACCATCGAAAAAAGTTGATTAAACGTAATCTTTATGTAAAAAGATTTCTTCCAAACCCAAAACAATGCGAACAATAAAGTAATACCATAGGATACCGTTTGAGCATACACAAACCATTCTATCTCAAAAGACTTATTTGTGACATTACCCCAAAGCAATACAGAGCATATTAGAATCATTAAAAACCGATCTAAAACGGATATAATACTATCCTTAACAAACATTTGACTTCCGCCAAGATTAGACCGTAAATATAAAATTACAGCGACCAGGCCTTGATTGAATGCTAAGATAAGCAGCAGCCTCAAATCGTATTCAGAGTATCCCCATAGAAATCCGGCACATAGGATCAACAGGACATATCCAGCTACTAGTAGTAATTTTAAGCTAAATATTTTTGAAAAATACTTAGATAAGAGGTGCTCATTTTGAGCAATATTTTTTGTGTTGAAATTATTAATACCAAAATCAAGAAAAATATTGAATAGAAAGGAGAAATTGAATAAACTAAAATAAACACCATAGGTCTCCGCCCCAACACGATTAATAATTTCAGCATCAATCCCAAGAATATAGAAAGGCTTTATTAAAAAGTTGAGGACTAATAAGAACAATAAGTTTGTAATAAACTTCTTACGCATTGAAATGATGACTCTTAGCTAATCCAACGCCAAAAAAAGAACATTCGTACTTAATGCGCAACAAAAAACTCTATTTTTGTCTTTATGAGAATTGCGGTTAACACACGTCTCTTATTGAAAGATAAGCTTGAAGGTATAGGGTGGTATACCCTAGAAACACTATCAAGAATAATGAAATCTCATCCTGAACATGAGTTTTATTTTTTATTCGACAGGCCTTATGCTGAAGAATTTATCTTTGAGGAAAGTTCATGCCGTACTCATTGACCTTCCCATAAGGCACCCTATGGTAAATTGAATACTAAAACGAATGATGAAGTTCTTTAGTTTTCCTTACTAATACTTATCTTAGCTGTACAATTTAATGCTATGAACCTAATTGAAAACACAAGAGCTATAGGGAAAAAACTTGCCAAGTTATTTCCAATTGCTTTAACCAAAAACATATTATACGACAGACAAACCAAGCGTATTTTTCAAACTATATTGACAGAGGGGTCTAACTGTATTGATGTAGGCTGTCATACCGGAGAAATTTTAGACCTAATAATTAAGTATGCTCCAAATGGTAAACACATAGCTTTCGAACCAATTCCATTCCTTTTCGAAAATCTGAAATATAAGTATACGAATTCAAATTGGAAAATTTATAACACCTGCTTAAGTGACCAAAAAGCGAAAGTTAGTTTTAGTTTAGTAAAAAACAATCTAGCTTACAGTGGAATTAAACAACGTTCTTACAAAAAAAAAGAAGAAATTAAAAAAATTACTGTAAACACCAATACCCTTGATGAAATGGTTAATGGTATTAAAATTGACTTAATAAAAATTGATGTTGAGGGAGCTGAATTACAAGTCCTGAAGGGTGCAAAATCAACTATAAAAAAAAACAAACCCTTTATTATTTTTGAACATGGATTAGGTTCTGCTGAATACTACAACACAACTCCTAATGATGTATTTCAACTTTTGTGCACAGAATGTGGATTGAAAATTAGCACACTAGCTAATTTTCTTAAAAACAAACCCTGCTTATCTAAAGCTGAGTTTAAAACACAATTTGATAAGTCTCTGAACTATTATTTTATTGCGCATAAATGAAACAAAAAATAAACATCGCCATAATCACTCGTTTATTAATCAATAACAAACTAGAAGGCATAGGAACTTTCACCCATGAAGTTTTAAGACGCATGGTGAAAAATCATCCTGAAGTGCAATTCTATTTTATTTTTGACAGAGAATATTCTGAAGATTTTATTTACGCCGAAAATGTAATACCTATAGTAGTAGGCCCAAAATCTAGAACACCTTTGTCGTGGTCCTATTGGCTGGAAGTAGCAGTTCCAAAATTGTTGAAAAAACACAGTATAGATCTATTAATTTCAACTGACGGCTACATCCCTTTAAAAGATAAAACAAAAAGCATTTCGATAATACACGATATTAACTTTCATCACTTTCCAAAGTTTATTCCAATACACTATAGATTTTATCTTACACATTTCTTTCCAAAGTTCGCTAAAAAAGCAAATCGAATTTTCACTATTTCAAATTATTCAAAAAGCGACATAGCAAAGTCATATCATATTTCTAAAGATAAAATTGATGTAGAACACAACGGAGTCGACGAATTTTTTAAATCTAGTTCTAAAAATGAAATACTTAATACAAAAGAAAAATACACCAACAAACAAGATTTCTTTTTGATTTTAGGTGCTTTAAACCCAAGAAAAAATATAGAATCTCAACTTATTGCTTTTGATAGATACAAGAAGAAAACTAACACAAAACTAAAATTACTGATTGTTGGAGAAAAAATGTGGTGGACTAAAAAGTCTAAAAAACTTCTTACCTCTCTAGAATCTAATAAAGATATCATCTTTTCAGGTTTTTTACATAAATCTGAAATCAAACAAATATATGGCTCTGCTAAAGCACTTTTGTTTGCTTCTTATTTCGAAGGATTCGGAATGCCAATTATTGAGGCTATGAAATGTGCCTGCCCTGTCATAACTTCAAATTGCACTTCGATGCCCGAAGTGGCAGGAGATTGCGCACTACTTGTAGACCCATATAATATAGATTCTATCACAGATGCAATGATACAATTAAACAATGATGATGTATTAAGGAACAAACTAATTGAGAAAGGCTTGAATCACTCCCGTAAATTTACATGGGAAGCCTCAACAAATGCTTTATGGCAAAGCATAGAAAAAGTTCTCTCCAAATGTTAGCCTCTTATCTAGATGAAAATAAAATTGAAGTAGGTTGTGATGAGGCTGGTAGGGGTTGTCTTGCCGGACCCGTTGTAGCAGCAGCCGTAATTTTACCGAAAAATTTTCAGCACCCTCTTTTAAACGACTCAAAACAACTCAGTGAAAAAAAGAGAATTCATCTTAGGGAAGTAATCCATGACCAGGCTTTGGCATATGCTGTAGGAATTGTGGAACCCAAAAAAATTGATGAAATCAACATCTTAAATGCATCCTTCTTGGCTATGCATAGAGCTTTGGACCAGATTCATCGGTCTTTCGATAGTATTTTAGTGGATGGAAATCGTTTTAAAAAATATCTTGAGATAGAACATCACTGTATCATCAAAGGAGATGCAAAATACTTAAATATTGCCGCAGCTTCTATTTTAGCAAAGACCTACCGAGATGATCTAATGAGCCAACTAGATCAAGAATTTCCACAATATCTTTGGAGAAAAAATAAGGGCTATCCAACCAAAGCACATCGAGCAGCCATCAAAGAATATGGAATCTCACCTAGTCATCGCGAAAGCTTTAAATTACTTCCAGAACAATTAAGCCTAAACTTTTGATAAAATTTCTATTTTTGAAATGCTTAAAATAAAACGATGAATCGGCTTCTGAGTATACTACTTATTGTTACACCATTTTTTGCTTGTCAACCTGAACAGGAAAAAAGCCTGCCCATACA
>Ga0207964_1000210_pt1 | contig 18881 bp, 3 predicted proteins | sample Knorr_S23_td_250_FD_185608 | JGI IMG/M metagenome (GOLD analysis project Ga0207964, IMG submission 185608) | Marine microbial communities from Southern Atlantic Ocean transect - Knorr_S23_td_250_ad_251m_LV_A (SPAdes) (version 2) | ecosystem: Environmental > Aquatic > Marine > Oceanic | place...
GACTTCGCGGGTACTAACGCAATTGATGCTAACTTTGATGTGTTGGTATTGTTCCCGAACTTCGGTGTTGTTGGTGCTGGCGCTACTTACCAGTTTGATGATGTTACCTTTGGTGCGTCGGATACTTCAGGTCCAACTGATAACGATGGCGACGGTGTTCTTAATGACGCTGATGCCTTCCCTAATGATCCAGCTGAATCTGTAGACACTGATAGTGATGGTATTGGTAACAATGCTGATACAGATGATGATGGTGACGGTGTTGCTGATAACCTTGACGGTGATCCTTTAGATCCAAACGTTGGTGAGCTACCTAAGCAGCAAATTACTGTTGAGGGTAATCCATCGGCTATGTTGGGTCAGTCTGTAAGCGTTAGCATTAGCTACGACGTTTCAGATAATGATTCATCACTAACTGGATTAGGTCTGGGTGTTCACTATGATAGTTCTGTTCTAACTTTTGCTGAATTTGCAAATGTACTAGCAACAGATAACATCAGCTCAAGTGGTCCATTTAACGATGACGAAGATTTGGATAACGATCCTTCTACAGATAAGTACGTTAGTGCAAATTGGGCTTCATTGTTCGGTAGCTGGCCTGGTGAATTACCAGCGTCGTTGTTGACTATCAACTTCAATACAGCTGAGGAAGTTGCGGGTGATACTACAACTATTGGGTTCTCATCTGTCAGTAATGCTTCTGGCTATGCGTTTGCTCCAACAAGCTATGATATGAGCATTCTAAGCGGTAGCTGGGACTTTGATAGAGATGGCAATGCTGATGCACTAACCGATGGTTTGATGTTACTTCGTTATACCTTTGGTTTGCGTGGTGCTTCATTGACGGATAGTGCTATTGCTTCGGGCTCATCGTTGTCGCCAGCAGAGGTAGAGGCAAATGTTGCTGACTCTACTACTTCGTTTGCGGATATCGATGGAAGCGGTAATGTTGATGCATTGACCGATGGCTTGATGTTGTTGCGCTACCTGTTTGGTTTGAGAGGGGAGTCTTTGATTGATGCGGCTGTTGCCAATGGTGCATCTCGTCAATCAGCGGCAGAAATTGAGGCTTACATTGTTAGCCTTATGCCTTAATCAGCAAGCTGTTATGTAGATTCTCAAAGTTTAGAGAATTTACTAAAAACAAAAAAATGGCCGCATCTGCGGCCATTTTTTTTTGACCCATTAAAGTGATTGATAGCCCTTTTAAAGATTTTGGGGATTAGAAATTTTTAGATTGGATGGAATTTAGCGGAAGGGTAATAATTAGCAAACATTTGAGGTTTTGTATTGATATTTTCTTTTATAAATAATATATCTCTTCTTTTGTGTATTAAAAGATTGAAGCTGTCCATTTAATCGCCTGACCAGCATATTTAATCCTTTATCTCGTTGACTTTGATCCCTTTAAACACTAGGATCAGAGAGTGTTCTGCTGGGTTTTTTCTAACTCTTTAGGTTTAGATAGTGGTTATAGAATAATCAAGAGTATCTATTAAAACCAGAGACTATAAAAACAACAAATACTTATAAAAATAACGTGGTGAAATGTGATCCATCATAGAAAACTGATCCAATTTGTTTTTTCCGCTTTGAGTGGCTTGGCTGTCCTTGGTGTCTTTGCTGATGAATATCCTATAAGTGATTCGTTGTCGGTTGATCAGGCACTGGTGTTGGCCTTAGAAACCCATCCTTTGATTCAAAGTGCTGAGGGTCAATTTAAAGCGGCTAAGAGCGACCTTAATGCTTCTCGATGGAGTCGCTTCCCTACGGTTGCTACTGGTACCCAAGAGTCATCAGATAAAATTAAAAAGGATTCGACAACGGTTAGTTTGCCGCTATGGGCGGGTGGGCGAATTAATGCCGACATTGATTTAGCAAAATCTCGAAGAAACGGAGCATTATCTGGTATTTCTGAGGCTCAACAAACAGTTATGTTGGACACTGTGGGTCAATTTTTTGACTATTTTAAGTCTGAAAAAAAGTTACTTATTTCAAGTGAGAATGTTGATGAGCATCAACGTTTATATGAAATTATTGAGAGAAGAGTAGCGGCAGCTACAAGTGCTGATGTGGACGCTATGTTGGCACTTGCAAGGTTGCAGTATGCGAAATCCGCAAAAATTCAATCCAGAAGTAAGCGCAATATTGCAAAAGCATCGCTTGAATTGCTGGTTGATAGAGATGTCAGTTCAGTTCAGGTTTTTCGTCAGCCCGAACCGCTAACCATGGGTGTTGATGAGGCTGTATCTGTCGGTATTTCTGTTTCGCCAAAGATTGCTAGGATCGAATTTGAGGCGGCTGGGTTTGATGCGACTATTCAGTCAGCGCGTTCAGCGTTGTATCCTCAGGTTTCCTTAGGCTATGAGTATGGTAAGACTCATGGTGGGTCACTCAATGGTCAGGTGGATGAGGAAACATTCGTTTCTGTACAGTTTCAGCCGGGAGCTGGCTTGTCTGTTGCATCCTCGGTTAAAGCGGCCAAGCTAAGAAAGCAATCTGCATTAGATAGTCTTGAGGCAGAAAAACGTATATTGCGTCGTCAAATTAAATCAGCATGGAATGAATATGTATCGGTTTCAGTCCAGTTGAAGCCATCTAAAATGCTTGTTGAGGCAACTAGCTCTGTTATCGAGTCTTACTTGCGTCAGTATGCGGTAGGTAAAAAATCATGGCTGGATGTGTTAAATGCTCAGCGAGAAGCAACACAGGCAAAAAATACATTGGTTGATTTTGAGGTTCTTTATTTGACCTCTTTGTATCGATTAAAAATATTGTTGAATGAAATTAATCCAAATTTATTAGGTGTTTAAACATTGGAAGCAAAAATTGAAGGTTCAAGTATAGAATCGAATAACCCTTATCAAGAAGAAAGTGTTAGGGAGGATCTGGCTGCGCTATTGTCGCGACTAGCCTCTCTTCAAGGTGTTGCTGTGCCTGCGCACAGGTTTGTCTATCAGCAGGAAGCAGAATCTGGCGTCACTCTTGAAGATATGCCGGTTGCGGATCAAGCTATAGCCATTTGGGGAGGTAGATTTCCTGAGGGGCCCATTGCAAAACTCAAAATTGAGAAGTTGGTAAAATCAGATTTTCCGGCGCTTTGGGTCTCGGCTGACGGGGAGGAGCTTAGGCTTCTTCGTGGTAAGCAAAATGGTGAGTATATTTCCGAATCATCTGATTGGTCGGTGCATACTTTATCTGAAGAAGATGTTGATCAGGGTCAAGTGATTCAGTTATTGGTTCATCAGGATCAAAGTATGCAGGCTGAGTTGGCATCATTTTCAGCTAAGGATTGGTTTGTTTATGCGGCTAGAAAACGTCGAGGTGTTTTCTTTGAGGCGATATTTGCAACCTTTGTTTTGAGTGTTTTTGGCTTGATTTCTGCGCTCTATACTATGCAGGTATATGATCGCGTTGTGCCCACGAAAGGTTTTAGTACGTTATGGGTGCTCACTATTGGTGTGATGATGGCTATCTTTTTTGAATTAGTCATGAAGTTGGTTAGATCACATCTGGTGGATAAGGCGAGTAAGGCAATTGACTTGGAGTTATCAGGTGTCTTTTTCTCAAAAGCTTTGTCCATTCGATCTGACTGCCGCCCGCAAACTGTAGGAACTTTCGCCTCACAGATCAGGCACTTTGAATCTGTTCGTAATTTCATGACATCGTCAACATTGTTTGTTTTAGCTGATGCGCCTTTTGCACTGCTATTCATTGTGGTTATCTATTTTATTGCGGGCCCTGTTGCCTTTGTTCCGCTTATGATGATTCCTGTTGGGTTGATTATTGGTCTTGCTATGAAAGGGCCTATTGAGCGCTATACGGCTGAGAGCATGGAGGAGTCGAATAAGAAAAATGGCTTATTAATTGAAGCGATTGATGGTGTTGAGTCAGTTAAGGCGGCTTCGGCGGAGTGGAAGCTTGAGGACCGTTGGCGCAAATTAACTCAAACTGTAACTGCAACGGATCTTAAGTCTAAGCTGCTTACAACCTTTTCCACAAGTTCCACTCAATCTATCCAGCAATTAAGCTATGTGGGTATTATTGCTACAGGTGCTTACTCAATTGTTAATGGTGATTTAACTATGGGTGGTCTGATTGCTTGCTCAATTATTTCAGGTCGTGCTTTAACACCGCTTGCGCAGATGCCGAATATGATTGTGCAATGGAAACATGCAAAAATTGCCTTGGATGTTCTTGACGGCATCATGGCAATGCCCAGTGAAAGAGAGCATCAACGACTTGTGGTTCCTGATTCATGTAAAGGCGAGATCAAGCTTAAGCAGGTGGCTTTTGCCTATGAAGAAAATGCACCGCAGGTTGCGATAGAAAAATTAGCATTTAAAGCTGGAGACCGAGTGGCGGTCCTTGGAGCCGTTGGCTCAGGTAAGTCGACGTTGATCAAAATATTATCGGGTCTTTACCAGCCTCAACAGGGCGGCGTATTTCTTGATGATATGGATATGTCGCTAGTGGCCAGTGAGTTTGTTCGAGAGCAAATTGGTTATTTGCCGCAAGAAGTTCGTTTGTTTAACGGAACCCTAAGGGATAATTTGGTTTTAGGTCTTCCGGCATTGAGTGATAGTCAAATACTTAAAGCTGCAGCCCTTACAGGGTTGGATCAGGCGATTCAAAACCATCCTAGTGGTCTTGAAATTAATATTTCCGAAGGTGGTAAAGGTCTATCAGGTGGGCAGCGGCAGTTAGTTGGTTTGACTCGTTTGTTGCTAGCTCGGCCTAAGGTTTTATTGCTCGATGAACCAACCGCTTCGATGGACACCCGGCTTGAAGAATTTGTTATGCAGCATTTGTTCGAGCAGTTACCTGATGATTCGGTCATTGTTCTCGCAACCCACAAAGCGGGTGTTCTAAAACATGTTAATCGGATTGTGGTAATGGATTCTGGAAAAGTCACACTAGATGGTCCTAAACAAGAGGTGCTGGATTATCTGGCAGATCAAGCTAAGAAGAGGGCTGCAAAATGAATCCATTATGGTTTTTTAGATCAGCGCAATCATCGGATATGGAAAAGCGTCGACTCAGTGAAGAGCTTCGTGGTTCTCGCTGGGTGCTTTGGGCGACATTTATAGCGCTTGTTTCATTTTTTACTTGGGCAAACTTTTCTGAAATTGATCAAATTACGCGGGCCCCTGGTTCGGTAATCCCTAGCTCAAATATACAATTGATTCAGTCAAAGGATGGTGGTGTTCTTCAGCAGTTGCCTGTAAGTGTTGGTGAAGTTGTTGATCGCGGGCAAATCATTGCTCAATTTGAAACAACCAATGCCGAAGCAGATCATCAAGAAGCAAAGGCGCAGGTAGCAGCACTGTCAGCTGCAATGTCAAGGTTGACCGCTGAATTGTTTGGAACTACCCCCGAGTTTTCTCCGCTGGCAAAAGAATTTCCGCACTTTGTTAGAAGTCAAAAGTTACTGTTTGATCGACGTCAGTCTGCTAAAAGTGAAGAGATTGCTAATCTTAATTCTATCTTGGCACTGGTTCGTGAAGAAATTCAAATGAATGAGCCACTTATTGCTAGGGGTGATGTGAGTAAAACAGAAATCCTTAGGTTGCAGCGGGAAGAGGCTGAGCTTGTTGCTCAGCGAGGCAAGGTAACTAATGATTATTTTCAGAGTACTCAGGCAGAGTATAACGAAACAGAGGAAGAGTTTGAGAGAGTTTCCCAGCTTCTGATTCAACGTAAAAAGCAATTAGAAGGTACTACATTAACTGCGCCAGTTAAGGGTATTGTAAAAAGCATTCGATTGACAACCGTTGGTGGCGTCATTCGCCCGGGAGAGGATGTTTTAGAAATTGTGCCTCTCGAAGATGATTTGTTGATTGAGGCCAAAGTTGCGCCGCAAGACATTGGATTCCTTAAAGTAGGACTCGACGTGTCTGTTAAGATTGAAGCCTACGATTACACTATCTACGGTGATTTAGACGGCGTATTATCATATATTAGTGCAGATACATTAGAAGAAAATACGCAAAGAGGAGACGTTCCTTTTTATCGCGTACATATTAGGACTCAAGGACGAAAATTTAGCGGAAGGCCAGATGCAGATTTGCAAATACTGCCTGGTATGACCGCCACTGTGGAAGTTAAAACTGGAAAAAACACAGTGCTTAGTTACTTAATCAAGCCGATTGTTAAAACTCTTCGTGAGTCAATGGGCGAAAGATAAATAATCAAATTTACGTTTAATGGTGAGTTCAATGAAAACTACTACGCAAGATTCTAACCATAATCAAGAAAATAGTACTCCTGAAGTGGATGCTAAGAACCAGCAGGCAGAGAATACTCAGTCAGTTGAGCTTGATAGTAGCGCAAACCTAAAGGCTGATAATCCGGTTGCGGGCGATCAATTGGCTCTGCCACTTGCCATGACTGATACCATTGCTCTGGCTTCAAGTGAGAGTGATGAGGCTAAAAAGCGTAAACAAGAGAAAGAAGAGGCTGAGCAGAAGGCTAAATCTGATAAGCAAGAAATTGCAGAGGCTGTTGAAAGCGAAGTTGATCCTGATGGTCAGTCTGAGGTTCAAGATGAAGCCTTAACTGATGAATCCGCCGAAGAATCGTTGATATCTGACGCGCTAGATGGCCAAGCTGGCTCAGAAGGCGGGTCTGGTCTTTCAATGACTACCATATTTTTAAGCGCGGCCGGTATTTTTGGTGCTGCGTCTTATTACAAAAATAGTAACAAAGATTTGCCGCCTACATTTACCTCTGGTGGAAATGCAGATAATGTGGCAGAAAATTCTGGCGCAGGTCAGGTTGTTTATACCGCCGTTGCAGTTAATGATTTAGAAGAAGATGCTTTCGTAACCTATAGTCTATCTGCTGATAGTGATTCAGCCCTTGTTATTAACTCAGATACTGGTGAAGTGACCTTAGGCGATGACCCGGATCATGAAGTTCAAGATCAGTATGTTTTTACTGTTATTGCTGCTGATGAGGCTGGCAATCAATCAGAACGGTCTGTCACCTTAGTTATCACCGATCTTGATGATGCGGCACCAACAATAACATCCACTGATACCGCTGTGGTTGACGAAAATAGTGGCGCTGGACAGGTTGTTTATACCGCCACCGCAGATGATTCTGCGGATATTAGTGAGGGTTATAGCTTTAGCTTGGCGGCAGGTAGTGACTCTGCGCTGACAATTAATTCAGATACAGGTGAGGTGACTCTTTCAGATGACCCTGATCATGAAGTGCAAAGCCAATATAGCTTTGCGGTGGTTGCCACTGATGCGGCAGGCAATGCCAGTGCGGCTCAGTCGGTAACACTTGAAATTAATGATCTCGATGAAATTGCGCCTACTATCACCTCTGGTGGTGCAGTCGCTGCTATTGATGAAAATAGCGGTGCTGGACAGGTAATTTATACCGCTACAGCGGATGATTCTGCTGATATTAGTGGTGGTGTCACCTTTAGTTTGGCGGTGGGTAGTGATGCGGCTCTAAGTATTGACGCTAATACGGGTGAAGTGAGCCTTGCTACTGATCCAGATCATGAGATTCAAAGCCAATATAGCTTTGCTGTTATAGCAACTGATGCGGCAGGCAATGCCAGTGCGGCACAGGCAGTTGCTCTAGATATTAATGATCTAGATGATACAGCGCCAACCCTTACCTCTGCTAATACAGTAACGAGTATTGATGAGAATACTGGTGCTGGACAGGTTATTTATACCGCTACAGCAGATGATTCTGCCGATGTGAGTGATGGCTTCACCTTTAGCTTGGCTGAGGGCAGTGATGCTGGGTTAGGTATAGATGCAAATACGGGTGAAGTGACGTTAATAGCTGATCCAAATTATGAAGCGCAAAGCCAATACAGCTTTGCGGTGGTTGTCACTGATGCGGCAGGTAATGCCAGCGCGGCTCAGTCACTAACACTGGATATTAATAACCTTGATGATACAGCGCCTACCATTACATCTGGTGTTAGTGCGGACCCCATTGATGAAAATAGCGGTGCTGGACAGGTTATTTATACCGCCACCGCAGATGATTCTGCGGATATTAGTGAGGGTTATAGCTTCAGCTTGGCGGCAGGTAGTGACTCTGCGCTGGCAATTAATTCAGATACAGGTGAGGTGACTCTTTCAGATGACCCTGATCATGAGGTGCAAAGCCAATACAGCTTTGCGGTGGTTGCCACTGATGCGGCAGGCAATGCCAGCGCGGCTCAGTCGGTCACACTTGAGATTAATGATTTAGATGAGATTCCGCCTACGGTTACTTCAAGCAATTTAGCCGCAACTATTGATGAAAACAGTGGTGCTGGGCAGGTAATTTATACCGCTACAGCGGATGATTCTGCTGATATTAGTGGTGGTGTTACCTTTAGTTTGGCTGAGGGTAGTGATGCTGGCTTAACCATTGATGCAAACACGGGTGAAGTGACTCTAACAGCTAATCCAGATTATGAAGCACAGAGCCAATATAGTTTTGCAGTGATGGCGACTGATGCTGCGGGTAATGCCAGTGCATCTCAATCGGTAACGCTTGATATTAATAATTTAGATGATACGCCGCCAACTATTACTTCGAGTGACTCCGTAGACATGATTACGGAGAATTCTAGTGCTGGACAGCTTATTTATGTTGCTACAGCCGATGATAGTGCTGATGTAAGTAGTGGTCCTGTTGTGTTTAGCCTCTCGGCTGATAGTGATTCTGCGCTAAGTATTGATGCAAATACGGGTGAAGTAACCCTTTTGACTGACCCAGATCATGAAAATCAAACTCAATATAGCTTTACGGTGGTTGCTGCCGATGGGGCTAATAATTCGTCTGAGCAAGCTTTGACGTTAAATGTCGAAGATATTGATGATATAGCGCCACTCTTTTTATCGTCCTCAAATGTCAATGTAGATGAAAATGCTGGCGCTGGGCAAGTTGTGTATACAGCTGTTGTCGATGATTCTTTAGATGTTAGTGATGGAGTAACTTTTAGCTTGCTACCTGGTCATAATGAAGCTCTGAGTATAGATCCAGTGACTGGCGAAGTGCTGTTAAGTGAAGCGCCCGATTACGAGAATAAGACTGAGTATAGCTTTACAGTATTAGCAGAAAATAATCCAAATTTAGGTTCTGTATTGCAGGTGATCTTAACTGTAAATAATGTGGATGATACGGCGCCATCAATTACTTCTGATGTTGTTGCTAATATTGATGAAAACAATAATGCTGGTCAGGTTATTTATACAGCCGTAGCCGACGATACTGCTGATATTGAGAGTGGTTCAATTGTCTATAGTTTGGCTGAAGGTAGTGATGCTGGTTTAAGTATTGATGCTAATTCAGGTGAAGTAATTCTTGCTGATAATCTAGATCATGAAGTGCAGAGCCAATATAGCTTTGCAGTAATTGCCACTGATGCGGCAGGTAATGACAGTGCATCTCAGTCGGTAACGGTTGATATTAATGATTTAGATGATACCCCGCCAACGATTACCTCTGGTGATACAGCAGCTGCCATTGATGAAAATAGTGGCGCGGGGCAGGTAATCTATACCGCTACAGCAGATGATTCTGCTGATGTTAGCGATGGCTTCACCTTTAGCCTAGCAGAAGGCAGTGATACTGAGTTAAGTATTGATGCAGCTACAGGTCAGGTGACTCTTGCCGTTGATCCTGATCAGGAGGTGCAAGATCAGTATAGTTTTGCTGTTATTGCTACAGATGCAGCGGGGAATGTCAGTGCTGCTCAGTCGGTCACGCTTGATATTAATGATCTAGATGATGCGGCGCCAATGATTACCTCTGATGATAGCGCAGTGGCTATTGATGAAAATAGTGGTGCAGGACAGGTTATATATACCGCCACGGCAGATGATTCTGCTGATTTAAGTGATAGCATAGCTTTTAGTCTTGATGCAGGTAGTGATGCTGGCTTAACCATTGATGCAGTGACAGGTGAAGTCACTTTAACTACTGATCCGAATCATGAGTTGCAGAGTGAATATAGCTTTGCGGTAATTGCTACTGATGCAGCAGGTAATCCTAGTGCAGCTCAATCTGTTACTCTAGGCATCAATGATCTAGATGAAACTGCACCTACTTTCAATTCATTAAATACTGCGTCCATATTCGAGAGTAGAGTTGGAAACAATATTGTGTATAGAGCGGTTGTAACTGATGATCAGGATATCAGTGCTGGCGTTAGTTTTCAGCTATCTGAAGATAGCGATGATGGCTTATCCATAAACTCGGCTGGTGAGGTTGTATTGACACCTGTTCCCGATTTTGAGTCTAAGTCTAGCTATGTATTTACGGTTATAGCGGATGATGGCGTCAATCAATCTCAGCAAGCAGTGAATTTATCGGTTATCGATCAGGATCTTGATGCGCCAATTTTTATTTCCTTGAATGCCGTAACGGTTGATGAAAATATTGGTGTAAGTCAGGTTATTTATTCTGCTTTATCTCAGGATGAGTCTATTGTTACCTTTAGTTTGCTCGAAGGTCATGATGCGGGCTTAGCCATTGATGCTAATTCTGGTGAAGTGACCCTAGATGCCAATCCCGATCATGAAGTGAAAACTGAATATAGTTTTACTGTGGTTGCTACGGATACCTCAAATAATGTCAGCGAACAGATGGTAACAGTCACAATCAATGATTTGGATGATGCTGCTCCCACCATTACTTCTGATGCATCAGTATCTGCTATTGATGAAAATAGTGGCGTAGGACAGGTTATTTACACGGCTACGGCTAATGATGACGGTGATGATGTCAGCGGTGCTATTGCCTTTAGTTTGGCAGAGGGTAGTGATGCTGGACTATCGATTGATGCAGTGACAGGGGTTGTCACTCTAACAGACAACCCAGATTATGAAGTACAAAACCAATACAACTTTACGGTGGTGGCTACTGATGAGGCGGGCAATCAGAGCGCAGGCCAGTCAATTAGCCTTGATATCAATAATTTAGATGATACAGCACCAATAATTACTTCTGATGTTACAGTTGCTAGCATTGATGAAAACACCCCTGCTGATCAGGTTATCTACACAGCTACAGCAGAAGATTTAGGCGATGGTACAGATGGTTCAATTAGCTTTAGCCTAGCTGAAAGTAGCGATGCTGGCTTGAGTATTGACGAAATCACAGGTGCGGTTACGCTGGCTGTTGCGCCAAATTATGAGAGCAAAGCTCAGTATAACTTTACTGTCCTAGCAACAGATTCTGCTGGCAATCAAGATCAGCAAGAGCTTACCCTCAATCTTAATAATCTTGATGAAGTGGCGCCAACATTTACCTCTTTAAAGGACGCTACAGTTCTTGATGGTACTGCCTCAGGTAGTGTTGTCTACCGAGCTTTTGCAGATGATAGTGCGGATACTAGTGCTGGCATTACCTATAGTTTTGCAAGTAGCGATGAGGCATTGTCTATCAATGCTCAAACAGGTGAAGTGACTGTTAATGAGAATATATACTTTGGCGCTCAATCTAGTTACAGCTTTAGTATTCTTGCTAACGATGGTGTACAGCTATCATTTCAGTCGGTAACACTTGATGTTGTTGATCAGGATCTAGAGGCGCCGGTTATAATTTCTTTGGACTCTGCAACTATTGATGAAAATAGTGGTGCAGATCAGGTTATATATACCGCAATTTCTCAGGATGAATCTGTTGTTAGCTATAGTTTAGTAGCTGGCCATGATGCCGATTTATCAATTGATTCGGTGACAGGTGAGGTGAGTCTTTCGTCAGATCCTGATCATGAGGTTAAAACTGAGTATAGTTTTATTGTGGCGGTCGAAGATACCGAAGGTAACTCTGTTCAGCAATCGGTGACTGTTTCAGTTGTCGATCTTGATGATGCTAACCCAACCATAACCTCTGGCGTTACAGCTACTGCCATTGATGAAAATAGTGGTGCTGGCCAAGTGATTTATACAGTTACTGCAGATGATAGTGCCGATATAAGTGATGGCGTGACGTTTAGTCTTTCAGAAGATAGTGATGAAGCCTTAATTATTAATGCTTCCTCAGGGCAGGTGAGTTTAATAGATGATCCTGATCATGAAGTAAAAACAGAATATAGCTTTACCGTCATTGCTACAGATGTAGCGGGCAATGAGAGTGCCGGTCAGTCAATGACCCTGGCTATCAATAATCTGGATGATACCTTACCTACGATCACTTCTGATGGAACAGTCACTGCCATTGATGAAAATAGCGGCGCTGGTCAGGTTATTTATACGGCCACAGCAGAGGATGTTGGCGATGGGACAGATGGTTCGGTAAGCTTTAGCTTGGCAGCAGGCAGTGATGATGGGCTTTCAGTTGATGCCGTTACAGGTGAGGTATCTATTATCGCTGATCCTAATTACGAATCCAAAGACCAATATAGCTTTACCGTAGTTGCTACGGATACTGCTGGCAATCAAGATGAGCAGGCACTATCACTAAATATTAATAATCTTGATGAGTTGGCCCCTGTCTTTAACTCCTTGGCCAATGCTTCTGTTCTTGAGAGCACGCCTTCAGGCAGCTTGGTCTATCGTACGCTTGTTGATGATAGTGCAGATACCAGCGCAGGGGTAACCTTTAGTCTCACCGGCGATAGTGATTCGGCTTTAAGTATTAATGATCAAACGGGTGAAGTTACCCTCAATGAGGCATTGGATTTCATTGAGCAATCCATTTATAGCTTTACCGTAGTTGCTACGGATGTTGCTGGTAACCAATCTCAGCTACCTGTGACACTTTCGGTGATTGATCAGGATCTAGAGCCGCCAGAATTTACCTCTGCAACCACTGGAAGCATTGATGAGAATAGTGGTGATAGCCAAGTTATATACACGGCGCTTACCAATGACGAATCCATTGTTAGCTATAGTCTAACCGAAGATAGCGATGCCAATTTAACTATCAATGCATCTACGGGTGAGGTTACATTATCCGCAAATCCAAATTATGAAGAAGTCACAGAATACAACTTTACGGTAATGGCTATAGATACCATGGGCAATGAAAGCCTGCCACATTCAGTGGTTATCGATGTTAATAACCTCGATGATACGCCGGCAACCATAACCTCTGGTGATATTGTTAATGCTATTGATGAAAACAGTGGTGCTGGACAGGTTATTTATACGGCGACTGCCGATGATAGCGCTGATGTAAGTGGCGGCATTACCTTTGCTTTAACTGATGGTAGCGATGATGCGCTTTCTATTGATGAAAGCACGGGTGAAGTGACGCTTTCGGTGAATCCAAATTTTGAAGATCAGGGTCAATACAGTTTTGCCGTCATTGTCACGGATACAGCAGGTAATATTAGTGCTGAAAAATCATTAGTTCTGGACATTAATAACCTTGATGATACGGCGCCAATTGTTACCTCTGCAAGCTCGGCAACAGATCTTATTGAAGATACGGGTGAAAATCAGGTTATCTACACAGCTACAGCAGATGATAGTGCTGATATTAGTGGTGGTGTTACTTTCAGTTTAGAAACCGATGATGCTGCTCTGACCATTGATGATGTCACAGGTGAGGTCAGGCTTTCAGATAACCCAAGCTATATGGTTAAGGCCTCTTATGGCTTTACAGTTACCGCTACTGATGCTGCCGGAAATTTGAGTATATCTCAGGCAGTTACTCTAGCTATTTTAGAGGCAGCGCCACCAATTCCAGTGATTAGTTTAGACTCCGATACCGGTTCTTTTGCAAATGATAGTATCTCGCAGACGGGCTTAGTTAATGTGTCTGATTTAAAGCAAGGCGCTACATGGGAATACAGTCTTGATGATGGTGAGTCCTGGACAGATGGGGTGGGCACATCATTTACGATTGATTCTGATGGGGTTTATCCAGTCAAGGTGCGACAAACTAATGCCTCTGAAACCTTTACTACCTCAATGGAGAATGCACTTCAGATTCAGGTTGATAATGCTGTGCCTCAGGTGCAGTCTATTACAGCAGACGCCGATGACAATAAGGTAATTATTACTTATGACGAGCTATTGAGTGATGCTACCCCCTTGGTTGATGATTATGAAGTGACCAGAAATGGTGAAGAGTTGGTGGTTGATTCGGTTGTTATAAATGGTTCAACCATCGAGCTAGCGGTGGCTAATTTAGAATCAGGGTCTCTGCAAGTTAAATACACGCCATCAGCCTCACCAAATTTAATTACAGATTTGGCTGGTAATGTGCTTATTGATGGTTTCAGTCAGATTATTGTTTCTGATGGATATATCCGTGGTGCAGTGGTCTATGAAGATGTTAATAATGATGGAATTGCTCAGGATACAGAAATCATTGACGGCGTTACCTCGGATGAATTTGGTCAAATCATTCTTGGAGCCCAGTATGCCGATTCACAGATTATTGTAAAAGGCGGTGTGAATATGGATTCCGGTGCGTCAAATGAGCTAGAGCTCACGGCGCCCGCAGGCTATGCAGTGATCAACCCATTGACAACGTTGGTACAGGAAATTGTTGCTAATTCATCTGGCGATGAAGAATTGACAGGTGTTGCATTAGAGGCAGCCGTAGCTGCGGCCGAGCAAGATGTAAGCACGAAGTTAGGGATTGAGCTAAACGAAGGTGAAGACCTATCTACCTATGATCCATTGTCAGATCAGTCAATTAATAACCAGAGAGTTGTTGCGCAGATTGCAACCGTACTAGCGGTGGCATCTGCTGAAGATCAAACTGTAGCAGATGATTCTTCTGATGCTGAAGCCACAGCACTGGCAAACTTAGCGGAGATTGTTACCAATTCTGAGGGTCAGCTTGAGATTGATGCTCAGATTGTTGAAGATATTTTATCGGATGGTGAAGATGGTAGCCTAGTTAGCAATTTGACTGCTTTGACAAATGCAGTTGCAGAAATGAAAGAGGCTGAAACCCTTGAAGAGGTGGTCGAGGCTCAGGCTTTGGTTATCGATAATGTTCGTCCTAATACGCCATTAACTGAGTTATCTGCGGTATCAAACCTTGGTATGTCAAATAGCGATGCTTTAACTTCAGATGATAGTCCATTAATACGATTTACCTTTGATACTCAGAAAAATGACGGTTCAGCAGTTGTTGAAGGGGATACCCTTGAGATATTTAATACAGGGATTACAGTCGCAGAAATGGTGCTATCCGATAGTGATATTAAAAATGGCTACGTGGAATATCAGTTATCCAATCTATCAGAAGGCAACTTCTTAGTGTCGGCAAGCATAACTGACCGTGCCGGTAATATGAGTTATGTGTCCAACCTGCGCTTTGAAGTAGATACTTCGGCTCTTTCCTTTGTTGAAAAACAAACAGAATTGGTTTCAGAAAATGCAGGGGAATCACAGGTTATATATAGAGCAGAAGTCGCAGAAAATGACTTTTGGAAGTTTGAATTATCTAATAATAGTGATGCTAATGTCAGTATAAATGCAGACACTGGGGTTGTGACTGTTGATCACAACCCAGATTATGAAATTCAGTCTAGCTATAGCTTTACTGTGTTGGCAACAGATAGGGCTGGAAATGTAAGCTCTCAATCAGTGGTCGGTGATATTGTCAATATGGATGAGATTGCACCAGAGATTAACTCTGGTGATGTCGCTGATGCAATTGATGAAAATGGTTCATCTCAAGTCATTTACACTGCGACTGCAGATGATAGTCAGGATATTAGTGCTGGAGTGGTCTTTAGTCTAACCGAGGACAGTGATTCTGTGCTCAGTATTGATTCAGCAACTGGCGAGGTCTCTATTAATGCTCCCGCTGATCATGAGCAACAGAGTGTTTACAGCTTTGGGGTAATTGCAACGGATATCGCAGGCAATGTCAGCGAAGCCCAATCGGTAACCCTTGATATTAACGATCTTGATGATGCCGCACCTTCGGTTAATTCATCTTCTGCCGCAAATTCTGTTGATGAAAACAGTGCTAGTGGTCAGATTGTTTACACCGCTACCGCTGACGATACTGCTGATGATGTGAGCGATGGTCCTATCACCTTTAGCCTAGCCGGTAGTAGTGATACAGGATTCTCAATCAATAGTGAAACGGGAGAGGTATCATTTAACGCCGTAGCGGACCACGAATCTAATAGTCAATACAGCTTTGCGGTGATCGCTACTGATGGTGCGGGCAATGTCGGCGAAGCGCACTCTGTAACCCTTGATATTAACGATCTTGATGATGCCGCACCTTCGGTTAATTCATCTTCTGCCGCAAATTCTGTTGATGAAAACAGTGCTAGTGGTCAGATTGTTTACACCGCTACCGCTGATGATACTGCTGATGATGTGAGCGATGGTCCTATCACCTTTAGCCTAGCGGATAGTAGTGATACAGAGTTCTCAATTAATAGTGAAACGGGTGAAGTATCATTTAACGCTATAGCGGACCATGAATCTAATAGTCAATACAGCTTTGCAGTGATTGCTACTGATGGTGCTGGTAATGTTGGTGACGCTAAAACGGTTACATTGGATATTGATGATGTTGATGATACATCGCCAATTATTACCTCTTCTACAGTCAGCGCTGTAAATGAAAATAACGCTATTGGTCAGGTGGTTTATGCGGCTACAGCTGATGATTCAGCTGATGTAGAGAGTGGACCTGTAATCTTTAGCTTAGCAGAGGGAAGTGATTCTGCACTTGCCATTGATGCTAATTCCGGTGAAGTAACATTAACCGAGATTTCAGATTATGAAGTGCAAAACCAGTATAACTTTGCCGTTATTGCTACCGATGTGGCGGGCAATGCAAGTGAAGCATTCGATGTAACGCTTACGGTAAATAATCTTGATGAAGTTGCTCCAACGTTAACGTCGGGTGATACAGCCAGTTCAATTATAGAAAATAGTGTTGCAGGTCAAGTTGTATACACCGCAACAGCGGAAGATATTGGCGATGTCAGTGAAGGTGTTACCTTTAGTCTAAAAGATGCCGATAGCAGTCTATTTACTGTTGATGCAGACACTGGCGTGGTCACTTTTAACCAAATTTCCGACTATGAAATCACCAGTAATTATAGCTTTACTATTGTTGCTACTGATGGTGCAGGATTGTCAGATGAGCAAGTAGTGTCACTGGCTATAATGAATATTGATGATACTGGTCCGGTATTTACCTCCAGTGCAGCAGCAGATGCTGTTGATGAAAATACTGTAGTTGTTGGGGTTTATGCGGCACAGGCTTCTGATGATGACTCTGATCTAACCAGTGGGCCGATTACCTACAGTCTAGCTGATGATAGCAATGGTGCATTCTCTATTGATTCAGTCACAGGTGAGGTAAGTCTTAGTATGGGGCTTGATGGAGATGATAATAATCTCTATAGCTTTACCGTAGTTGCTTCTGATGGTGAGGGTAATGAGTCAAGCCAAATAGTGAGTCTATTGGTAAATGATATTGATGATACCGCACCAGTAATTACCTCAGGCGATACAGCAATCTCAGTGGTAGAAAATAGCTCTGCCGGTCAGGTTGTCTATGCGGCTACAGCAGATGATAGTAGCGATCTAAATGATGGTGCTCCGCTCACCTTTGGTATAACGGGCGCTGATAGTGATGCATTCACGATTAATAGCAATTCAGGTGAAGTTACCCTAAATGTAAGCCCTGACTATGATACCCAAAGCACTTATAGCTTTACTGTCACAGCTACAGATAGTGTAGGTTTAGTTGGCGAGAAATTGGTTACCATGGAAGTGGGTAATGTTATTGATGCCCCACCAACATTCACATCATCTACTGTTGCAGAGATAGAAGAAAATATTGGTGTTGATCAAGTTATTTATACGGCTATAGCTCAAAGTGATGGTGATAATAGTGATGTCACCTATAGCCTTACAGTAAATAACGTCTACTACTATCAAGCAGGAGCCATTGTTCAGAACTTCGATATTAATGATGAAGGCGGATATTCGATGGAGCTGTCAATTGATCCTATTGTGGCATTGGCAGAGGATAACTCACTGCAAAACTATAATATGGAAATTATTTATGATATTGACGAAATTGGTCAGCTAACAGAAGATAATATTATCTTCTTGCAAGAAAAGCTTTATGTACCAATTCTGAATATTGTTGATAGCGTTGTCTCAGTTGGCGCTATTCATGTGGAATACGATTTCTCGGGACCAGATGTAATTGAGGATACTCTAGATATCTCAAATCAACCAACAATTTTAACCGTTAATTTTACTTATAACGCAGGAGTGACCTCTGCTGGTTTTGAAATTACAACAATTACTATCAATGAAAATAACGAGCAGAGAGACGCCTCTAGCGCAAGAGTGTTTGAAGATGTTGCTCTAAGCATTGCTGAAAATACTGGCGAGGTTACCCTATTATCCAATCCTGATTATGAGGCTCAGTCAGCCTATAGTTTCACAGTTACTGCCACTGATGAGTTAGGCAGTACAGAACAGACGATATTGATCAATGTATTAGATAGGGACGATTCCGCGCCAACAGTTATATCTTCAAATACTGCGGTTATTGATGAAAATAGTGGTGAGAATCAAGTTGTTTATACGGCATTATCAAATTTTTCAGATACCACATTTAGTTTGACGGATAACTCTAGCGGTCTCTTCTCCATTAATGCAACCTCTGGCGAGGTAACTCTGAGTGAGAATCCTGATTATGAATCATTACAGAGCTATAGCTTTACTGTGGTTTCCACTCTTTTAGGTTTTGATAGTCCAGAGCGCGTAGTGACCTTAACAGTCAATAATCTTGATGAGATTGCACCTAGCATTACATCTGGCAATACCGCAATTTCAATGGATGAGAATACGGGTGCTGGACAGGTTATTTATACCGCTACAGCAGATGATTCTGCCGATGTGAGTGATGGCTTCACCTTTAGCTTGGCTGAGGGCAGTGATGCTGGGTTA
>Ga0207964_1000211_pt1 | contig 18813 bp, 15 predicted proteins | sample Knorr_S23_td_250_FD_185608 | JGI IMG/M metagenome (GOLD analysis project Ga0207964, IMG submission 185608) | Marine microbial communities from Southern Atlantic Ocean transect - Knorr_S23_td_250_ad_251m_LV_A (SPAdes) (version 2) | ecosystem: Environmental > Aquatic > Marine > Oceanic | place...
GTGCGTGGTTTCGTTTCTGCCTTTTTACTGGTGATATTTATAACGCCATTTAATGCCGACGACCCAAAAAGTACTGAGGAGGCGCCTTTAATGATCTCTATACGTTCAATATTTTCTGCAGGGATTAGCTCCCATTGTACTGCGCCGGTGGTGGAATTGGTTACTGGAAGTCCATCTAGTAAAACTAAAACTCTTGAACCTGCACCATAGCTCCAGCCACTTCCACCTCTAATGTTTGCTTGTCCGTCAATGATGTGAATGCCCGGAGCTTGAGCAATGTTTTTTTCTACATTGTAATTGTGTTGGTTCTCTACGTAATTCCCATCTAAGACATCTAAAGAAACGCTTATTTCTTCCAGGCGTTGTTCAAATTTTCCGGCACTTAAAATAATTGTTTCTAATTCTTCGTGTTTTGTATCAAGTTCTATGTTTAGCTCTAGTGGTTTATTTGCTTTTAATACGATATTTTTGTTTTGAGTTTTGTATGCAAGGTGTTGAAAGGATATTCGGTGTTTGCCTTCGTTTAAACTCAGCTTGAAAAAACCATTTATATCGCTAAAAGTACCTTGGTTAATTTCAGAAATAATGTGTACATTCGGAATAGGTTCTTTAGAGTCTTTTTCGGTGATGTATCCGGAGACAATACTTTGTGCTTCAGAAATAAAACTGATTAGAAATGTTGCAATGAGAAAATGAAAGTAAAATTTTAACATAATTTATAATTCTTAATCTTTCAAAAATAGGGTTTCTTGAATGAATTCTGAGAAAATATATCAAATAGCTTTAACACTTGTACCTAAGGTGGGTGATGTGGCTGCAAAAAAGTTAATTGCTTACTGTGGGTCTGCTGAAGCTGTTTTCAAAGAAACGCGAAAGAGTTTAATGATGATTCCCGGTATTGGGTCAGTTATGGCAAATTCTATTGTTTCTCAGGATCTGCTATCAGCTGCAGAATTTGAGTTGCGTTTTATGGAGCAGAACCAAGTAAAGCCCGTTTATTTTATGGATGATGATTATCCTTTTCGTTTAAAACAGTGTGTGGATTCTCCTATTTTAATGTATGTGAAAGGAGCAGATGTTAATCTAAATGCCAAACGGATTATTAGTGTGGTTGGAACACGTAAAGCGACTGATTATGGAAGAGGAATTACAGAGGATATTGTTCAGGGTCTGAGTCGTTTGGATGATGTGCTTGTTGTGAGTGGTTTAGCCTATGGCATAGATGTTGCATCACATAAGGCATGTTTGAAATTCAATATTCCCACACTTGGAGTTTTAGCGCATGGACTCGATATAATTTACCCACCTATGCACGATAAGATATCAAAAGCGATGCAGGAGAATGGAGCTTTGCTTAGTGATTTTATCAGTGGCACCAGTCCTGAGCGAGAGAACTTTCCTAAACGGAATCGGATTATTGCAGGTTTATCTGATGCTACTTTAGTGGTGGAGGCACGTAAAAAAGGAGGGGCATTAATTACAGCAGATATTGCGAATTCTTACAGCAGAGATGTGTTTGCAGTGCCCGGCAGGGTAGGTGATGAAAATTCGGAAGGGTGTAATAATTTAATTCGTAGAAATCAGGCGGCTTTGATTCAATCGGCAGAAGATATTTGTTACCTTATGGGATGGGATGTAGAATCTGAGAAAAATGACACAAAACAGGTGGAGCTCTTTATTGATCTAAATAAAGAAGAAGAGGAGTTGATTGGGATTTTATCGAGTAGGGAAAAATTGACTATTGACCTTATAGCCATGCAGGCAAAACTCACGATACCAAAAATCATGCAGCTGTTGTTGCAGCTTGAGCTTAAAGGTCTAGTAAGAGCCCTTCCGGGGAATCAATATGCGAAGTCCTAGAAAAAATAAATTTATGGTCGAAAAAGAAAAATGTTATACGTTTGCAAAATATTTTAATCATTTAATTACTTTATAATGGAGGGGGGAATACAGGAATTTATTAATAGTGTAAAAGTTAGAAATGGCAACGAGCCGGAATTTATACAGGCAGTCGCTGAGGTAGCTGAGTTTGTAATACCTTTTATCGAAAAGAATCCCAAGTATAAAAACGCTATGTTATTGGAGCGTATGGTAGAGCCGGAACGTGTTATGATGTTTCGCGTAGCATGGGTTGATGATAAAGGGGTGGTGCAAGTAAACAGAGGTTTTCGTATCGGAATGAATAGTGCCATCGGACCTTACAAAGGTGGTTTGCGTTTTCACCCTTCGGTAAATTTAGGGATCTTAAAATTTTTAGCTTTCGAACAGGTATTTAAAAATAGCCTCACAACGCTTCCAATGGGTGGTGGTAAAGGTGGCTCTGATTTCGATCCAAAAGGCAAGTCCGATAATGAAGTGATGCGTTTTTGTCAAAGTTTTATGTCGGAATTGTTTAGACATATTGGACCTAATACGGATGTGCCTGCCGGCGATATCGGTGTTGGTGGACGTGAGATCGGGTATATGTTTGGTCAGTACAAGCGTTTAAGAAATGAATTTACCGGCGTACTTACCGGTAAAGGTGCTAGTTGGGGTGGCTCATTGATTCGTCCTGAAGCTACCGGATATGGTACTGTGTATTTTGCAGAGCAAATGTTGAAGACTAAAGATGATACTTTCGAAGGCAAGACTGTCGCGATCTCCGGTTCAGGAAACGTGGCTCAGTATGCTTGTGAAAAAGCAAGCGAACTGGGTGGTAAAGTGGTTACTTTATCTGATTCTTCAGGATACATTTACGATGCTAATGGTATTGATGCCGAGAAATTGGCTTTTGTCATGGAGTTGAAAAATGTGAAGCGTGGGCGTATTAAGGAATATGCTGATAAATATGGATGTGAATTCTATGAAGGGCAAAGACCCTGGTCTGTAAAATGTGATATTGCACTTCCTTGTGCTACACAAAACGAGTTGAATGCTGAAGAAGCCAAGATACTCGTAACCAATGGTTGTTTTTGTGTGAGTGAAGGAGCAAATATGCCTTGTACTCCTGAAGCCATAGCAATTTTCGACGCTAAGAAAATTTTGTTCGCTCCCGGTAAAGCCTCTAACGCAGGTGGTGTTGCCGTTTCCGGTTTGGAGATGTCGCAAAATTCTTTGCGTTACAACTGGACTCGTGAAGAAGTAGATGCGAGGTTACATGCAATTATGGTAGATATTCACCAGATTTGTGTTCAGTATGGTTCAGATGACAATGGTTACGTAAACTACGCTAAAGGAGCTAATATTGCCGGTTTTGTTAAGGTTGCCGATGCGATGTTAGATCAAGGTGTGGTTTAGTTAGTGATTAGTGATCAGTTGGCAGTAACTTCAAATAATTAACTCAAATGGATGTATGCTTGTTGTTGTTTGTTCAAAAACCAACAACCATCAACCAACAACCACATTAAGATGTACGGAGATTATAAAGAACATTTACAGACGCAACTTGATGCTATTAGATCATCGGGTTTGTATAAAAATGAACGGATCATTGTAACACCTCAGGGGGGATCAATTAAAGTAAGTAATGGTTCGGAAGTCATTAACTTTTGTGCTAATAATTACCTCGGTTTATCGTCTCATCCGGATGTCATTCAGGCTTCAAAAGATGCTTTGGATACACACGGATATGGAATGTCGTCGGTGCGTTTTATTTGTGGTACTCAGGATATTCATAAAGAATTAGAAGCTAAGATCTCTAGATTTTTAGGGATGGAAGACACCATTTTGTACGCAGCAGCTTTCGATGCCAACGGTGGTGTTTTTGAGCCTTTATTTACGGCCGAGGATGCCATTATTTCGGATGAGCTAAATCACGCTTCTATTATCGATGGGGTTCGTTTGTGTAAAGCACAACGCTTCCGTTACAAGAATAGTGATATGGCTGACCTGGAAGCGAAGTTGCAGGAAGCACAATCTGCTCGTTACCGAGTGATTGTTACCGATGGAGTTTTTTCTATGGATGGTTACATCGCTAAGCTGGATGCTATTTGTGATCTGGCAGATAAGTACAAGGCCCTTGTGATGGTAGATGATTCGCATGCTACAGGTTTTGTTGGTAAAACCGGTAGGGGAACACATGAGCACTGTGCTGTGATGGGGCGTGTAGATATTATTACAGGTACTCTAGGGAAAGCTTTAGGTGGTGCCATGGGAGGATTTACCTCTGCAAAGAAGGAGATTGTTGATCTATTACGTCAGCGTTCTCGTCCTTATTTGTTCTCAAACTCCTTGGCGCCTTCTATTGTAGGGGCAGCTAACAAAGTATTAGATTTACTTTCTTCTTCAACAGCTTTAAGAGATAAGTTGGAAGGGAACGCAAAGCAGTTTCGTGCAGGAATGGAAGCTGCCGGTTTCGATCTTCGCCCGGGGGAGCATGCAATTATTCCGGTGATGTTGTACGATGCTGAGTTGTCACAACGCTTTGCGAATAGATTGCTCGAAGAAGGGATTTACGTGATTGGTTTCTTCTATCCCGTAGTCCCGAAAGGTCTGGCTCGTATTCGAGTTCAGATTTCTGCTGCTCACGAAACACATCATATAGAAAAAGCAGTTGCTGCATTCACGAAAGTTGGCAGGGAGTTAGGAGTTGTTTAAATAGTTGTTGGTTGATGGTTGTTGGTTGATGGTTGATGGTTGTTGGTTTTTGAACTTGTGCCAGATGGGTATTTAGGATGAAAAAACACACATTAGCTGATCGTTGAAAGCCGATTGCTGAAAGCTGAAAAAAAGATAATAAGGGCAAGGTGGTTATTTGTGAAAAAAAACCTAACTTTGCCCTCCGTTTTTATGGGCATGGTATGTCCGTTTGTAAGGGAAAAATTAATTAACCTAAATCAGTAAAAGGTGAATACATTAAGCTACAAAACTGTTTCAGCTAACGCGCAGACTGTTCAAAAAGAATGGTTATTGGTAGATGCTGAAGGACAGACGTTGGGGCGTATGGCTTCTAAGGTTGCATTTCTGATTCGTGGTAAACACAAGCCAAGTTACACTCCACACGTAGATTGTGGTGATAACGTGATTGTGATTAACGCTGAAAAGATTGTTTTAACCGGAAACAAATGGGAAGCTAAAGAATACATTAGTCACACAGGATATCCTGGTGGCCAACGTAACGCAACAGCAAGAGAAGTTTTTGAGAAGGATCCGACACGTCTTGTAACAAAGGCAGTTTACGGAATGCTTCCTAAAAACAAACTAGGGGCTGCATTGAACAAAAATTTACGTGTCTTCGTTGGTGATGCACACGGAATGGAAGCTCAAAAGCCAAAACTAATCAACTTAAAAGATATCAAGTAAGATGGAAGTTGTTCACACAATCGGTAGAAGAAAAAAAGCGGTAGCTCGCGTTTACCTTTCAGAGGGTAAAGGTGCTATTACTGTAAATGGTAGAGACGTAAAAGATTACTTCACTACTGGTACGCTACAATACAAACTTGAGCAAGCTCAAGCTTTGGCCGGTGTTGAGGGTCAATACGATATCAAAGTAAACGTAGACGGTGGTGGTATCACTGGTCAGGCAGAAGCAATTCGCCTGGGGATCTCACGTGCTTTGGTACAAATAAATCCTGATCACCGTGTAGCCTTAAAACCGGAAGGATTGCTAACTCGTGACCCTAGAATGGTTGAGCGTAAAAAACCAGGACAGAAGAAAGCTCGTAAGAAATTCCAGTTCTCTAAACGTTAATATTGGTTTAGTATCTAAATTGTTAAGACTGCTTTGGCATTACTTAGCAATTGCGAAAAAAACGTAAAAAGAAAGTAAACAGACAATTAAAATGGCTGAAATTAAAGAACTCTTAGACGCAGGTGTACACTTTGGTCACCTAACGCGTAAGTGGAATCCAAACATGGCTCCTTACATTTTTATGGAGCGTAATGGGATTCACATTATCGATCTTAATAAAACTGCAGTAAAGCTTGATGAAGCTGCTGAAGCAATGAAAAAGATCGCCCGTTCGGGAAGAAAAATCATGTATGTTGCAACGAAAAAACAAGCTAAAGAGATTGTTTCTGATGCAGCAAAAGAAGTAAACATGCCTTACATTACTGAGCGTTGGCCAGGTGGTATGTTGACAAACTTCGTTACCATCCGTAAGGCTGTAAAGAAGATGTCATCTATCGATAAAATGAAGGCAGATGGTACTTTTATGGTTCTTTCCAAAAGAGAACGTTTGCAAATTGATCGTCAGAGAGCTAAGTTGGAAAAAAACTTAGGTTCTATTTCTGATATGACGCGTTTACCGGCAGCATTATTTGTTGTTGATTTAAAGCGTGAAGCTATTGCTATTGCAGAAGCGAAAAAATTAGGAATCCCTACTTTCGCTATTGTTGATACCAATTCAGATCCTGAATTAGTAGACTTCCCTATTCCAGCGAATGATGATGCTTCTAAATCTATCACAATAATCTTAAACGCTGTTAATGAAGGCGTAAAAGAAGGTTTGGCTGATAGAAAGAAGGAGAAAGAAGTTCAGGCTGCTGCGAAGAAAGACGAAGTTGCTAAAAAAGAGGAAGCAAAAGAAGCAAAAGAAGTAAAAGCTGAAAAAGCTGAATAATCTAAAAGAGTAGCCATTTGCGCTACTCCTTTTATTAACCTTTATTTTCTGTAATTATGAAAATTACTGCCGCAGAAGTAAATAAATTAAGAAAGCAAACAGGTGCCGGAATGATGGACTGCAAGAAAGCTCTTGTGGAAGCTGAAGGTGACTTTGAAGCTGCTGTAGATGTTCTTCGGAAGAAAGGTCAGAAAATCGCTGCTAAGCGTGCTGATCGCGACGCTTCTGAAGGTGTTGCTCTAACTAAAATTAATGCTGATAAGACTGTTGGTATTGCTATTGTATTAGCTTGTGAAACAGATTTTGTTGCCATAAACGATTCGTTTAAATCTTTAGCCTCTGAATTTGCTGACATAGCTTTAAATAGCTCAAATAAAGATGCCTTTTTAGCTGCTGATTTTGGAGGAATGACCGTTGCTGAGAAGTTAATTGAGCAATCAGGTGTAATCGGAGAGAAAATTGAAATTAAAGGATTCGAAAGAGTTGAAGCCAACTATGTTGGTTCTTACACTCACGGTTCTAAAATTGCAGTTTTAGTAGGATTAAATAATGCTGTTGATAATGCTGATGTTTTAGCAAAGGACTTGTCAATGCAAGTTGCATCAATGGGTGCGACAACGTTATCTTATAAAGATTTTGATTCAGCCTTTGTAGCCTCAGAAACAGAAGCTAGAATTGCTGTGATAGAAAAAGAGAATATTGAGTTGGCTCGATTGGGTAAAACCCTTAAGAATGTGCCTCAGTATATTTCTATGTCTCAATTATCTGAAGAAGTAATTGCTGAAGCGAAAGCAGCTATTGAAGCACAATTGCAAGCTGAAGGTAAACCGGAAAAAATCTGGGATAAAATTGTACCTGGAAAGGTTACAAGATTTATTGCTGATAATACGACTCTTGATCAGGAGATGTGTCTTTTAGATCAGGATTTTATCAAAGATGAGAAGCTAAACGTTGCCGATTACATCACTACTTATGGTGATGTAGCAGTAGCTGACTTTAAAAGAGTAGCCCTAGGTTAATCTTTTGAAAAAAGAATAATAAAAAACCACTCTTTTAGAGTGGTTTTTTTTGTGTTCAAAACTTCTGAAGTTCTTTATTTTTACTTGAACTGATTTATCTATCTTTGAGAAACTATTTATTTCTATGAAATATAAAAGAATACTCCTAAAGCTAAGTGGTGAAGCCTTAATGGGAAAGGGTGAATACGGTATTTCTCCGGAAAAAATTGCTGAATACGCAAAAGATATCCAAGCTGTAGTAAATCAGGGTTGTCAGGTAGCCATAGTTATTGGTGGTGGTAATATTTTCCGTGGTGTTCAAGCTGCTAATGGTGGTATGGATCGCGTACAGGGTGATTACATGGGTATGTTGGCAACTGTTATTAACGGTTTAGCCTTACAATCGTCACTCGAACATATTGATGTGAAAACGCGTTTGATGTCTGCCATAAAAATGGATGAGATTGCAGAGCCTTTTATTCGTCGCAGAGCCGTACGTCATCTAGAAAAAGGTAGAGTAGTTATTTTCTCTGCAGGTACAGGTAATCCTTATTTCACTACGGATACTGCTGCGACACTCAGAGCTATAGAGGTAGAAGCTGATGTGATCTTGAAAGGAACCCGAGTTGATGGTATTTACACAGCAGATCCGGAAAAGGATGTTACCGCAACAAAATACGATACTATTACTTTTGATGAGGTCTATCAAAAAGGACTCAACGTTATGGACATGACAGCTTTTACTTTGTGTAATGAAAATAAATTGCCAATTGTGGTGTTTAATATGAATACCCCGGGGAATTTATTGAATGCAGTGAAAGGAGAAGAGGTTGGTACTTTGGTTAACTTTTAAAGTAAATACGAGATGAACGAAGAAGTACAATTTTGTTTAGATAGCGCTGGTGAAAGCATGGATAAGTCTATTGTTCACTACGAATCCGAGTTGTTAAAAATACGTGCCGGAAGAGCCAATCCACAAATGCTTTCGGGTGTAATGGTCGATTACTACGGCTCGATGACGGCTTTGCCACAGGTGGCAAATGTTGGTACACCTGATGCACGTACATTAACGGTTCAACCCTGGGAAAAAGCAATGCTTGTTGAGTTGAATAAGGCAATTATTAATGCTAATTTGGGGTTTAGTCCGATGGATAACGGAGAAATGTTGATTATCAACATTCCACCTTTAACTGAAGAACGTCGTGTTGAATTGGCTAAGCGTTCTAAGTCAGAAGCAGAAAATTGTAAAGTATCTATCCGAAGTGCTCGTAAAGATGCCAATGATGAGATAAAACAATTAGGAAAAGATGGTTTGCCTGAGGATGCTGTAAAAGATGCAGAGGCTTCAGTTCAAAAACTTACCGATACATACATAGCGAAGGTGGATGCGATCTTAAAAGACAAGGAAGCCGAAATTATGAAGGTCTGATTTGAAGCAAGCCTCGGGCTTGCTTTTTTTTTCATTTCAATTAACAATAGCACATAAATCATATGTGGGTATATATTTCCCGATTTATTCTACGTTATAAATTATTCTTACTTCTTGCTTTGGCAGTTGCAACCTTTTTTATGGCCAACAAAGCGAAGCAGGTGCTTTATTCTTACGAGTTTATTCCTTTGCTCCCTGCTGACGATCCTGTTTATGTAGAATATCAGGATTTTTTAAGTCGTTTTGGTCAGGAGGGGAATGTTATGGTTCTTGGTTTTCAATGTGATTCGCTCTACCATCTGGAAAAATACAACGCATTTTATGATCTCTGTGGTAGTTTAAACGAAATTGAGGGAGTAGAGCAGGTGGTTTCGATACTTCAGGCTCATAATATGGAGAAAAATGAGACTTCAAAATCTTTTGAGTTTAAGCCGGTAAATACGAAGCGACTACAAACACAGGAAGAAGTCAATTTAGTTGAGGAAGAATTAGCGTCTTTGCCTTTTTACAAAAAGCTTTTTTACAACGAAGAACAGAAAGCCTATTTAATGGCTTTAACACTCAATAAGGAAGTCTTGGACTCTGAGGCGCGTATTGCCTTAATGCAATCCATAGAAGATGTAGTTAATCCTTTTGCTGAGCAAGTTCATATTGATGTTCACTATTCTGGTTTACCCTACATAAGAACCAAAAGTGCCGTAAAGACAAAAGCAGAGGTAGAGATGTTTATCTTTTTAGCTATGGGAGTAACGGCATTAATTATGCTCTTGTTTTTCCGTTCTTTTTCTGCGATGTTCTACTCGATGCTTGTTGTTGGTGTAGGTGTAATTTGGGCTGTGGGAATTATTGCTTTATTAGGTTTTAAGATCACCATTTTAACTGCATTAATACCACCACTGATTATTGTGATAGGTATTCCCAATTGCATTTTCCTGCTCAATAAATATCACAATGAGTTTAAACAACACGGTAATAAGGTAAAAGCTTTGACCCGGGTCATACAAAAGGTAGGAAATGCTACTTTTATGACCAATGCTACTACGGCTGCAGGGTTTGCTACATTTATAATCACTCAAACACAATTGTTGGTGGAGTTTGGTATTGTGGCTTCTATTAACATCTTACTGGTGTTTTTCATATCACTTATTATTATCCCATCTATTTACAGTTTTTTACCTGCTCCAAAAGAGCGTCATCTGTTCCATCTCGAAAGAATCTGGATGAACAAGCTTACTGCCTGGATGGAGAAAGTGGTTTTGAACCATAGACTGGCGGTTTATTCTGCAACAGGATGTTTAATTTTGTTCGCATGTTATGGAGTCTCAAAAATTCAAACGACAGGAAACATCGTAGATGATATTCCCAAGGATGATCCTATAGCCATAGATCTTCAGTTTTTTGAGCAGAATTTTTCGGGAGTCATGCCTTTTGAAATTATGGTTGATACCCACAAAAAGAATGGTGTGAGTAAGTCTTCTACTTTAAAAAGAATAGAAAAGTTAGAAAATGTTTTAGCTGAATATCCGGAGATATCAAGTACGACTTCAATTGCCGATCTGGCAAAGTTTTCAAAACAGGCATATTACAATGGGAATCCGGATTATTACAGTTTACCATCTTCTCAGGAAAAGAGTTTTATCCTGAAATATGCCAAAAATACGGTTGGAGATAATAGCAGCCTTTTTGAAAGTTTTATTGATAGTACAAAAAGTGTAGCACGCGTATCTGCAAGAATGAAAGATATTGGGACGAAACAAATGCGGGCTCTTAGAGATTCCATTCAGCCTAAAATTAATGAAATCTTCAATCCGGAAAAATACGATGTATCGATTACGGGAACGAGTGTTTTATTTTTGGAGGGAACCACTTATCTGGTAAAGAATCTTTTTAGCAGCTTGTTACTAGCTATTGGTTTGATAGCCATATTAATGGCTTGGATGTTTTCTTCCTCCAGAATGGTTGTGGTTTCTTTACTGCCCAATTTGATTCCTTTGGTACTCACAGGTGCCTTAATGGGTTACTTTGGCATTTCTATTAAACCATCTACCATCTTAGTGTTTAGTATTGCTTTTGGTATTTCTATTGACGATACGATTCATTTTCTGGCAAAGTATCGCCAGGAGTTAAAAGCGAATCATTGGAATATTCGACCCGCAGTAATTAGTGCCTTGAAAGAAACAGGTGTAAGTATGTTTTATACTTCAATTGTGCTCTTCTTTGGTTTTTCTATCTTTATAGCTTCGGAGTTTGGTGGAACAGTAGCTTTAGGATTATTGGTATCGGTAACCCTTTTGTTTGCTATGATGGCTAATCTCTTGTTATTACCCTCCTTGTTGCTGTCTTTGGATCGTATTATTACGACGCGTGCTTTTAGAGAGCCACTGATAGATATTTTAGATGAGGAGGAAGATATCGAACTAGAAGCTTTAACAATACGAAAAGACTCGTAATATGAAAGGGATCATTTTAGCAGGAGGTTCAGGCACACGTTTGCATCCACTTACCTTATCGGTAAGCAAGCAGTTGATGCCTGTTTACGACAAGCCGATGGTTTATTATCCCTTATCTACTTTATTGCAGGCAGGAATTTCTGAGGTCTTAATTATTTCAACGCCTCACGATATGCCGTTGTTTAAAAAATTGTTAGGCGATGGCTCTAAATTGGGTTGTAGATTTGAATATGCAATTCAGAAAGTTCCCAATGGTCTAGCACAAGCTTTTGTCATAGGTGAAGAATTTATTGGCGATGATGATGTGGCTTTAATTTTAGGTGATAATATTTTTTACGGTGCCGGAGTATCCGATCTGTTAAAACAGCATCATAAACCTGAAGGTGGAGTGATATTTGCTTATCATGTGTCTGCCCCGGAACGTTATGGTGTGGTGGAATTTGATGCTGATCTTAAGGCACTTTCTATTGAAGAGAAGCCTAAAAACCCGAAGTCTAATTATGCGGTTCCCGGATTGTATTTTTACGATAATGATGTGGTGCAAATTGCAAAGTCAATTAAACCTTCTGCGCGTGGGGAATATGAGATTACAGATGTTAATAAAGAGTATTTAAGAAGAGGTAAACTTCATGTAGGTATTTTAGACCGAGGCACAGCCTGGCTGGATACAGGTACCTTTACCTCTTTAATGCAAGCCGGTCAGTTCGTACAGGTTTTAGAGCAAAGACAGGGTTTAAAAGTTGGTTGTATTGAAGAGAGTGCTTATCGTGCGGGATTTATTAATGCACAACAATTGAAGAACATTGCACAGCCCTTGCTAAAAAGTGGCTATGGAAAATATTTAATGCAAGTTGATGAGTAACTTAAGATCGATCGCTGAACTACAAGGACTTCTTAGCCTTGCTATCGAAAAGACATCTTTTCCGGCAGAACCTGCTGAATTGTACGACCCCATTAATTACATCTTGAGTTTAGGAGGAAAACGTCTAAGGCCGGCTTTGGTTTTAATGGCTGCTGATATGTACGGTTGTGATTTGAAAAAAGCCATGCCTCAAGCGATGGGAATAGAGCAGTTTCACAATTTTACTTTAATGCATGATGATATTATGGATGATGCTCCGCTACGGAGAGGCATGATGACTGTGCATGAAAAGTGGAACACTAATATTGGTATTCTTTCCGGTGATGCACTTTTTGTGAAAGCTTACCAATCGATAGTTAAAGCAACCCCAGAGCATTTGTCTGCACTCGTTAATCTATTTAATCAAACGGCTTTAGAAGTTTGCGAGGGCCAGCAATACGACATGAATTTTGAAACTCAGGATGATGTTTCGATGAATTTGTATCTTAAAATGATCCGATTTAAAACAGCAGTTTTGTTGGCTTGCTCGTTAAAAATGGGTGCTTTAGTTGCTGATGCATCAGAAGAAGATCAGAATAATTTGTACGATTTTGGTATTCATATTGGTGTAGCCTTCCAATTAATGGATGATCTCTTAGATGTGTATGGCGATCAAAAAGATTTTGGAAAGCAAATAGCCGGAGATATCTTATGCAACAAGAAAACCTGTTTGTACATTAAGGCTTATGAAAGTGCCGGTGAGGAGCAACGCAAGGTGTTGGATCACTATTTTGCGCATCAGGATTTTGATGCACAGGAGAAGATATCGAAAGTGATGGAGGTTTATGAAGAACTTGGCGTAAGAGCTTCTTGTAGAGCTATGATGGATGAAAATTATGCCTTAGCCATGAATCATTTGAATGCTGTGCGTGTAGCCGAAGACAGAAAGGCTACCTTGTTGCAATTTGTTGATATGCTAATGGTTCGCGTTAATTAATGGATTTTGGCCTTCAAAATATTGAAGATTACACCAAAGATCTAGCATGGGTGTTAAAAGCTGTAGAGCAGTTAGAAAAAGAGTTTCAAAGTGAAAAATGGATTTTCCGAAAACCCTTACATCCTGAAACTGCGTTTAAAGATATTGTTCTTCAATTACAACCATCCCTAAAAGCGCTGATCGACCGAACAGGCCATGATTATTGTAAACAATTGCTTTACAAGATTGATATTTCTGAGAGGCAGATAGCTAAAGCAGTCGCTTTAGAACCTGATTTGGATTTTTCGGAAGTTCTTGCGAAACTTATCCTCAGGAGATGTTTACAGAAAGTTTTGATAAAAAACTATTACAAAACCTGTGAAAAAGACACCCCAGACAAAGGTTTGGAACAATAATTTGTTTTACTTTTGGGGTGAATTTTTTGCGTTTAAGAATACGATGGACAATTACTCATTTTTAGGGGCAGCGAATACTGCTTTTTTTGAGGAGATTTACGAACAATATCTCAAAAAACCCGATTCCGTAGAATCTAGTTGGAGAAGCTTTTTTCAAGGTTATGAATTTGCCAATGAAGCTTACACTGAAGAGGAATTTGAATCTCAGCTACCAGACTCTTTTAAAAAAGAATTTAAGGTAATTAATCTGATAGATGCTTACCGTCAGCGTGGGCATTTGTTTACGAAGACGAACCCTGTTCGAGAACGGAGAGATTACAATCCGAAATTGGAGCTGGAACAATTTGAATTATCCGATGCCGATCTGGATACCGTTTTTCAGGCGGGAACATTGTGTGGGATAGGTGCTGTTACTTTAAAGGATATCATTGTACACTTAAAAAAGGTGTACTGTCAATCGATAGGTGTAGAGTACATGTACATTCGAAATCCAAAAGAAAGAAATTGGATTGGGAATTACATTCACGAGAATGATAATCAGCCCAACTTTAATCCGGGTCAGAAAAAACAAATCTTAAAAAAGCTTAACGAAGCAGTTGCCTTCGAAAGCTTTTTACATACAAAATATGTAGGTCAAAAACGTTTCTCACTGGAAGGTGGTGAAGCACTTATTCCTGCACTTGATGCTTTGGTAGAATTTGGTGCTACCATAAATATCAAAGAATTTGTGATTGGGATGGCCCATCGTGGTCGTTTAAGTGTATTGGCTAATATTTTTAAAAAGCCGTACAAACAGGTTTTTAAAGAATTTGAAGGTAAAGGTTACGAAAATGAAGAGTTTGATGGAGATGTAAAATATCACCTGGGATATTCTTATGATGTAACTACCGATACCGGGAAAGATGTGAGTATGTGTTTGGTGCCAAATCCATCGCACCTCGAAACGGTAGGTTCTGTGATGCAGGGTATTTCCAGAGCAAAGATCAACCACAAATATGCTGGCGATAATTCCAAGCTTCTACCCATAATCATTCATGGTGATGCAGCTGTTGCCGGGCAAGGTTTGGTTTATGAAATTGTACAAATGGCTCAGCTTCCTGCATACAAAACCGGAGGAAGTATTCATGTTGTTATTAATAATCAGGTAGGGTTTACAACGAACTACCTTGATGGGCGTTCGAGTACTTATTGTACGGATGTTGCCAAAACAACTTTATGTCCGGTATTACACGTTAATGGTGATGATGTTGAGGCAGTAGTTCATGCAATGGATTTTGCAGCAGCTTATCGTCAGGAGTTCAAAAAAGATGTATTCATCGATTTACTTTGTTACCGTCGTTACGGACATAATGAAGGTGATGAACCTCGTTTTACGCAGCCTAAATTGTATCAGGCCATATCTAAGCACCCGAATCCACGTGAGATCTACAACCAAAAGTTGATGGCTCAGGGAGTTGTGGAGGCAAATATTGTAAAGGAAATGGCGAAGCAGTTTAAAAACCTGCTGGAAGATGACTTAGATGAGGCTCGTAAAGAAGATACGACCAGTATTACTCGATTTATGGAGAAAGAATGGGCGCACATCAAAAAAGCCCGTGCTATTGATTTTGAGTCTTCTCCGGAAACAGGTGTTTCTCGCGATAAATTAACAAAGATTGCTGATGCGCTTTACACAGCACCTGAAGGGCATCAATTTTATAAAAAAGCTTTGCGTCTTTTAAAAGATCGTGAAAAAATGTTTAACGACACCAATCGTCTGGATTGGGGGATGGCTGAATTACTTGCCTATGGGTCCATTTTGGCTGAGGGTAAGGAAGTAAGAATGAGTGGTCAGGATGTTGAACGTGGTACTTTTTCCCATCGTCATGCGATATTGAGAAATGTAGAGTCTGAAGAACGAGCAAATCTGTTGAATCACATTGGTGAAGGACAAGCCAAATTTGAGATCTACAATTCACTATTGTCAGAATACGGAGTTTTAGGTTTTGATTATGGATATGCATTGGCTTCGCCTGACGGGTTAACGATTTGGGAGGCACAGTTTGGTGATTTTTCCAATGGTGCACAAATTATTATCGACCAGTATTTATCGGCTGCCGAGGATAAGTGGGAAATTTACAATAGTTTGGTTATGCTTTTACCTCACGGTTACGAAGGGCAGGGAGCAGAGCACTCAAGTGCGCGTTTAGAACGTTACTTACAATTGTGTGGACAATACAATATGCAGGTGGCCAATGCCACGACTCCTGCAAACTTCTTCCATTTGATGCGTCGCCAGTTGCACAGAGATTTCCGTAAACCATTGGTGGTGATGAGCCCTAAGAGTTTACTGCGTCATTCTCAATGTGTGTCTTCTGTAGAGGAGTTGACAGAAGGTAGATTTCAGGAAGTAATAGACGATTTGAGTGCAGAAGCAACGAAAGTGAAAAAAGTGGTATTTTGCTCGGGTAAGCTTTACTACGAAATGCTTGAAGAAAAAGAAAAACGTAATGCTGATGATGTAGCTTTGGTGCGTTTGGAGCAATTGTATCCATTCCCTAAAACACAATTAGAGGCTATTGTAAATAAATACGCAAATGCAGAAAACTATGTATGGGCACAAGAAGAACCTGAAAATATGGGTGCCTGGGGCTTTGTTCTCAGACACTGGCGTGAATTGCCACTTCAGGTGGTAGCTCGTTCGGCTAGTGCTACGCCTGCATCAGGATCTTCAAAGCGTTCTGCACGTCGTCAGCGTGCCGTCATTGAAGGCGTATTTGAATTGTGAAAAAGAAATTAAGAAGGCAAAATTGATACTGTTATGATCGTTGAAATGAATGTTCCATCACCTGGTGAATCTATCTCGGAAGTAGAGATAGCAAGCTGGCTTGTAGCCGACGGTGAGTACGTTGAAAAAGATCAGGAGATCTGCGAAATAGACTCTGATAAAGCAACCTTAACACTGGCTGCTGAAGAAAGCGGAGCAATCTCAATTAAAGTTGAAGAGGGTGAAACCGTTGCTATTGGGGATGTAGCTTGTACCATAGACACTGCTGCCGAAGGTACAGCCTCTGCATCTGCATCCAAATCGGATGCTCCTGCGACTGCACCCAAAAGTGCTCCGGCTGTAAATCCTGCTGAAACTTCTTATGCTACTGGTACTCCATCGCCTGCAGCACGTAAGATGATGGCAGAAAAGGGTGTTGATATTACACAAGGTTCCGGTAAAGGTGGCCGTATTACGAAGGAAGATGTAGTAAAAGCGAAAACAGCCATGGGTAATGGTCCTGGACCACGTGGTGTTGAGCGAAAGAAAATGTCTGTACTACGTAGAAAAGTTGCCGAGCGTTTGGTTTCTGTAAAGAACGAAACAGCTATGCTGACGACTTTTAACGAAGTTGATATGAAGCCGATTATGGATCTTCGTAAAATTTACAAAGAAGACTTTAAAGAGAAACACGGTGTAGGCTTAGGATTTATGTCTTTCTTCACCAAAGCCGTTACAAGAGCTTTGAAATTGTTCCCGGATGTAAATGCCATGATCGATGGTAAAGAAGTATTGTATTATGATTATGCTGATATTTCTATTGCTGTAAGTTCTCCAAAAGGACTGATGGTTCCTGTTGTTCGCAATGCAGAATTATTGGATTTTGAAGGTGTAGAATCTGAGATCAGGCGTTTGGCTATTAAAGCGCGTGATGGGAAGATTAGTATGGATGATATGTTAGGTGGTACCTTTACCATTACGAATGGTGGAGTATTCGGTTCTATGTTATCTACGCCAATTATCAATCCTCCTCAATCGGCTATTTTAGGAATGCATAATATTGTTGAACGTCCCGTTGTAATTGATGGAGAAGTCGTAGTTCGTCCAATTATGTATGTGGCGCTTTCTTATGACCATCGTATTATTGATGGTCGTGAGTCGGTAGGTTTTTTATGTGCTGTAAAAGAAGCTCTTGAAAATCCTATTGAACTTTTACTCGGTGGCGATGATAAGATTAAAGAGAATTTAGGTCTGTAAGACACTTAATGTTTATATTGAAGCCTCCTCGCATGTGCGGGGAGGCTTTTTTTTATTTAAACATAGATGAATAGTGTTATTTTTACAATAAAACACGATAACCCATTGAGATTAAGTGGGTTGATGTGGATTTGTTAACAATCATTTAACATCGAAAAATGTTTATTCTTAGGAGAATAGCACTACATTTGTCCTGAATTTTTGCCCCTTGAACTATGATACCAAGAATAAGATTTCAAAATAAAGATCAGGCAACTTTTGTAAAAGAGTTGAGAAAACGTGTTAATGGTTATTTTAAGGAGAATAATATTTCCAGAAATGCGAATCGCCATATGGTGATTAAATCCATTTCGATGTTTTTAATCTACTTAGTTCCTTATGCATTGATTTACATGGGAATTATTTCTGGTGTTTGGGCTTTGTTACTAGCTATTGTGATGGGCATAGGTATGGCCGGAATAGGAATGAGTGTGATGCACGATGCGAATCACGGTGCTTATTCGTCCAATCCAAAAGTTAATAATTTATTAGGTATTTGTATTCATCTGATTGGTGGTGATGTGTATAACTGGAAGGTGCAACACAATATTCTTCATCATACCTACACGAATATCGATGGGTTAGATGGTGATATTGATCAGGACCCTCTTTTAAGGCTTTCTACTGAACAAAAATGGGGTAAAGGACATAAGTTTCAACACATTTATGCCTTCTTTCTTTACACCTTAGGAACGCTCTTATGGGCTGTTTTGGATTTTGTTCAATACAGAAGATTTACCAAATTAGGATTGAGCCCTGATGGTAAGCTTGATAAATCAAAGCAGTTCAGAAAATTGGTGATTTATAAGATTGCTTATTGGGCGTTTATTTTTGCCTTACCAATGATCTTTTCTCCATTTGCTTGGTGGCAGATCTTGCTTGGCTGGTTAGTAATGAATATGGTTGCCGGATTCATTTTAACGGTAACATTCCAATTGGCTCATGTTGTAGAAGGAGTTTCGTTTCCTGTGCCTACAGATGAGGGTAAAGTGGAAAATGAGTGGATGATTCATCAGTTGAAAACGACCGCTAACTTTGCAAAAAACTCGAAGTTGGTAACCTGGTTCGTCGGAGGTTTAAATTTCCAGATCGAGCATCATCTTTTTCCAAATATTTGTCACG
>Ga0207964_1000212_pt1 | contig 18759 bp, 13 predicted proteins | sample Knorr_S23_td_250_FD_185608 | JGI IMG/M metagenome (GOLD analysis project Ga0207964, IMG submission 185608) | Marine microbial communities from Southern Atlantic Ocean transect - Knorr_S23_td_250_ad_251m_LV_A (SPAdes) (version 2) | ecosystem: Environmental > Aquatic > Marine > Oceanic | place...
TAGGTCGTTTACAAGTTCGCTTTTACTTGAATATTCTTGATTATCTACTTGAGATTTTAGCCATTCGTCATTAGGCTGAGTGAATGAAATACTTTGTCTTGCCATAATTTCTTGTTTTGATGTAAAAGTACACCAAATATGAATCAATTGCAAGTTTTGCTTATTGTGTACAACGGTGAGTATATGAGCCGTTTTAATGGCTTATATACAATGTTAGCACAAGTGGTTATTTCCTATTTTGATTTTAGAGTTAAAAATTCGTAGCTCATTTTGTCTTTTTCTGTGAGGATACTGTCAACTTTTTGACTGATATATTCGTATTCATTCATATATTCTTTCCCAAGAACGACTTTAATAACGTCATCTACATATAAATCATTTAAGTACTCTTTATTTTCATATTCCCAATGATTTTCGATTGATTTAGGGATCCCCAAATGATCATTGCTCATATTCACTCCATCCTTTCTTATTTCATCTACCTCAATATAAACATTGTAATCTCTTAATAATGTTTTTACACTTCTTGATTTAAGTATTTTTTCATTGGTGTAACTTGCTTCCCAATAGCGTACTGTTGGTTTTGAAAATGGTCTTGACATTCTGCACCAACTTTTATCAAGACTTGAGTAAACGGAAGCATAGACTGATTTTTCTTTATCCTCATCCAATTTGGATTCGATAGAATATGAAAACCTCATTTGGTCAATTTTGCCTTTTAATGGTGTTAGTCTAAAACCTAAATTTACATCCTTTATTCCACCAGAATAAGAATAGTATTCTTTGTCAATAGTTGCTAATTCAACCTTTACATATTGCTCTAAAGAGTTTTCCTCTTTAAATTTCTTCCAATAATTAGAAACAGAATCTACCTCATTCAATATTGGTCTGTATTTTTTCTCCCAATCATTTTGGTATTTCTTTCTTAATGGATTGAAATAAGACGTATCTGAAGCAAATAATACAAGATTGTGAATTTGTTTATATGTTAATTCGCTCCATTTAACTTTTTCAAGATTATCAGTTAATATAGAATCCTTTGCAAATTCTATATTCTTATACGTTTGTTCAAAGAGAGAGTCTTTCTTTATTACATCTTTTAGTTCCTCAACAGTCAAATCTTCAAAGATTGATTTGTCTGTTGGCCCACTACAAGCAATGATTAATGGCAATGCTAAAATTGATAATATTTTTCTCATATTCGTTATTTTTTTAATTTGTGCTAACTCGTTTATATAACGAATTTACAATAATATTCTTCATATAAACCATTCATGGAGGAACCCTAGAGTTTTAAAGCTGCCACCCCTCCCCACCGAAAAGCAAAAAAAACATGGATCCAAAAGAAATGCGGGCAGACGTTTGCTAAAATCAATCTGCTATAGTAAGAAGTCAACAAATCAGCCAAAGGCTGAAACCTGACCTTCTATAAAAACGTACAAAATGAAGGAAGTAGGGAGGACCAAGAGATAAAAATCTGTCTGAGCAAAGCGAGTTATTTTTAGCTGTGGCTAGTGGTTCCGTAGAAGGAAGCGGTTTTTACAGCGAGTCTTGATTTTTTGGTTCGTTTTGTATCAAGACAAAATGAAGTATTAAAAAAACTAAACTATAAATATACTACTGATCAAGATCAATTCCTTCTTCTTCTGCGAGTTCTATAAAACGATTGGTTTTACTTGCAAAGTTTATACCTTTAAAATCTCCTGACATTCCTGCTACTGCTATACCAATTACTTCACCTGTATTCGAAAGTATAATAGGACCACCACTATTACCTTTATGTATTTGGCAGTCAATTTTAATTAAATCTAATTCACCATTAGCAACTTTAATGCTTGGACTACTTACGATTCCTTTTGTAAATGAAAACATTCCTCTAGGGTAACCAATCGCTTTAATTTCATCATCTGGTGCTATCAAATCAGAATCCCCTAATACTAACTTTGGCATATCTTCAGGAAGAACAGATGCATCAATAAGTTCTAATACTGCAAAATCCGTTTCAAAACCTTCTTTTTTACTTTTCCATTTCACAGTTGCAGAAGTAGCTATTTGAGGGTCTAATTCCATAAAAATCAATTTCACTTCCTCCCCAATTTTTACATCTTCCACTACATGTCTTGCAGTAAGTAACGTGTTTTTTCCTGTTAAAAAAGCTGTACCAGTTCCAGTTCCAGTACTTACATATGCAACTGGTTGAGTAATCGATTTAGAAGTTTCAGCTTTTGTATATTTCGCAGCGTATGTTTCCATCACACCTATAACTAGAGGTAGTGAAAACAATAAAATAAAGAATACTATCCTTTGTTTATTAAGTTTATCGTGCAAATATTCCTTATAAATCGACTTATCTATTTGTCCTATTGGTAATTTCATATCTAAATTTATTAGTGTAAATTCTCTTTTACCTGAGTCTCATTAAAGTAGGGAATTCGTTCTATTCTATTTAAATTCCCTACAGAAATAAACTGCTCTTTTGCATTTTTTAATGAGGTTAAATCACGAGTTGGCATTAGTGATTTATCACCTACATCCTGGTCTTGGTTACCTCCAAAATAGGCATAGCTTTTAAAAATTGCTATAGAATTAATAAGGTTGCTATTTTTACTGAAAGTTTGATTGTCTAAATTATCAGGATCTTCATTATTGTTTTTTCTTATATTATTTCTAATATTGTTCATCGAAGGCAAATCATTATATAAATATATAGTCTTTAAAAATGTTGAATCCTGAAATACCGAACGAGAGCCAATATTTTGATCTAACTTAACTAATGCTGGTGGCGATGTATTTAAAATTGTTGTGTCAGAACTTAAAAGGGTTTGTAAAGATTTATTTGGATGATTATATACTAATTTCCCAATCGAGACCTTACCTTGTTTATTATTCAGGTTGATAGCACTTGTCATAGGTGTTAAAATATCAAAATAAAGATTTTTACTATTCATTAAAAAATCCCACAGACTATTATTTTTCAGTATAATATTTTCATTAATTATTTTTTGTAAATCGATATTAGATTTTAAATTAGTAACCTCAGAGCTAAAGTTACCACTTGGATAAATATTAAATATCATCCCATAGGAATCACTCATTGTTTTAATTAATTCCTTTCTTTTATTAAAAGCCATAGATTGACCTGGATTATCCTTCACAGTTGACAATGAATCCGCGAATAAATCAATTCTTTTTATTGATGGCAGAGATGTTTTCCCATCTGTTGTTTTTAAAACTGTGTCTGGAGTTTGTAAATATCTTTTAAATATATCTAGTTCATTTATTAATAAATGAAGTTTCATCAACATTGTTATATTATCTAACTGTTCTAATACATACTGCTTTTTTAAACCAAAAGTTTCATAGCTGCTTTTCTTTTTGTCTAATTCATCTATTTTAACTGAAAGTAATCTATTCCAATTAGATGGATTATTGTCAATTTTATATTCTTCATTCCAAAAACTAATTAATGAATCTAAGTGGTCAACAGAACTTTCTAAATAGTATTTAGCTGTTTTTAGATTAGGTATTGATTTTACAACACTTGAAAATTTTCCTGCTACTTGTTTAATAAAACTATCACGAGCTATAAATAAATTATTTTTTATTTGACTGTAAACATTAGAGTCTCCACCTGACTTATATGTATTAAATAAAAGATCTTCTAGAGAATTATAGGGTTCGAATTTATTTTTTGTTAATTTTTCAGTCAAACGGATATTAAAATTATTAATCGACGAAGTATTTTGATGAGGTATATTGTTTAATTCGTTGGTAATAATATAATCAACAGAATCTTCTGTTTCTTTTTTTGCTTTACTATTAATTTGAACTTCTTTGTTTTTATATTTATCACCTAACCAATCGTCAACAATTTTTTCAGCAAATTCAAGAGCTACAAATTCCTCCAATAATGCTTTTGGATATTGTATCATAGAAAGTCCAATAGAAACAAAATGTGAGATGTGTTCTGCACCAGCAGCACCATCAATCCATCTTGCTGAAGCTACATCTTGCAAGCCCTGTCTTCGGCTGTTTTCATTACCCAATAAAGAAACATACAAACCTATTGTTTTGAACAAAGGGGTTAAATCTGTATAATCACACATATAAGTATTATTAATAGTGCTTTGACTAAAGTAATCGGGAGAAAGAATAATATTGGCATCAAATGGTGCCTTTAGACCTATAGAATTGGGTAAAGGTATATTATCTGGCCACATTACTTCAAAAGTAGTTCCTTGCTTTGAATAGTACTCTAAAGCCTTTGTTGAATAATACGAATTAATAAAGAAATTTGAAGTATTCTGATTAAGGTCTGTTTCTTTAGGCATCATTAATATTGAAAACAAATTCTGAGGATTTACAAACTGTCTTAATAAATATGCTAAATCTATTAAGATACCTGAGCCTGTTCCTCCAGTCAAAGACCCAGTTACATAAACTGCATCAAACCCACCTGCAGCCTTATTTAAATTTAAAATCTTTTGTTTAACATCATCAAAATTTGCCCATAATGATAAACGTCCATATGATGATTTTCCACCAGCACCAGAAGTACTTAAAGCAGTTGTAGGATCAGGAATCCAAGAAGAATCAATATTACTATTACCTCTAAATTTACTAATTGAATTTGACATATTCTTCAAACTCAATTCTACACCTATTATATTATTTGTTCCAAGTGGTGTTTTTCTAGGTTTATTTGATAAATCTGTTTCCAAATAGAGATAATGCACATCACTTGACTTATTCTTACCTGTAAACTCATAATTAAACTGTTGAGCTTCTTCTAAAACTTTTAGTCCACTTGAACCTATTCCTATAAATAATGTAGCCATATCTTATTTTTTTAAAAGTTTAGTTAATTTTGAATAGTTAAAAGAGAATACACCAATTATTGAAATAAAAAGTATTATTTGAGGTAGTAATCGTAAATAGAGATTATCAGTATCTAAATTAAATTCCAGCCAATTAAAACTATGTGTCCCATTATATATATAGAGTATGATAATATAAATAGAAAATACAATACATAAAAAACCTAAACTTAAAAGGTAATTAAGTTTCAATCTTAGATTTATACTTAATTTTGATTTCTTACTCTTATCAAAACCAACTAATAAAAACAACCAAATCATTATTGCCGAAATAGCAAATATTCCAAGCGTTTCAATTACCAAATCTAGTATACTAAGAAACTCAGTACTTATAAAAATTTCATACATAGTTTATTTTTTTTATTATTCTACAAATTATCGTTGTTGACTAGGTTACATTATTGTACTAAAACTTATTATCTCTCATAAATTAAATCACCCGGTGTAGCTTTTTTAAGTTTACTCCATATTCTTAATGATATTGAAATAATAGGAAAAACAACAAATGCCATTGTCAAATATATAATTTTAAAATTAATATAGTCAATAGAACCATCAACACTAATATTAGAATAATCAATCAAAGACTCTAAGACAATACCCCCAAATAAATAACTTAATAAATATGCAATAGTAAAGGCACTAATTACAAGTACAGAAGAGATAAATGTATATATTAGTATTACAGAGTTGTTACCAAGCCCAAAAGCCTTTAGAGTTCCTAAATTTCGCTTAATTTTATCTATATGGTTATTTATAAGGTTAGTTGTAAAAATATATATTGAAAATACACTGAAAAGTATTAAACTAAAAGATAGTAACTTTGCCAAGTTATTGAAAAAGTTGAAATTTTCCTTTGCTTCAATAGTACTCATATCTATCTTTAATTTGTGTTTTTTATGCAAATATTCTTTGAATGGTTTTATACTATCTAAACTATTAAATGAAAAAGTAAAATGCTCTGGATCTGACTTTATTTGGGTATCACAAGCTATTTGATGATAATCATAAAATTGAATTGATTTAGGGAACTGTTTTAATACTGAATCCCTTTCTAAATTATAGTTTTGAATTCCATATTTTTTAATGATTGTCCCATTATTAAATAATAAAATATCTTTGGCATACTTAGAATATCCCATATCGTCTAAAATTGCTGGGATTTCTTTTGTTTCAGGCAAATAAAATTGTAGATATGTTTTATGGTTATAATTTTCAATATCTAAACAATTATAGCCATGTATATAATTATAAAACTTTTTACTTATCAATATATCCGTATAGTCAGGCAATTGAGTCACTACACCTGAAATTGGAATTGGTAATAGAATCTCTTTATTATTTTTATCATTAACATAATTAATATAATCTACCTCCAATTTATCGTAACCTAACTTTTCTAGATACTTTTTTGTTACAATACATCCAAATTCATTATCGTTGAAATTATTACCTGTTAAAAACACATCACTATTAGAAGATAAAAAATTAAAAAACTCACTCCTTTCACTTATTGAAGATATCGTTGCGTCTATTTCTTTACCATCACTACCCATAAAATCACGATAGAATAAAATAATTTGGCTTACGTCACCATAAGAAAATCTGTTTTTAAGTTCATCTTTATCAAAATCTTCAATATGAACGCTTGTAAAAGTAGGTTTTGTAACATTTACAAATTTTATAAATGGATCTTCCATTTTTATTTTTAAATATTGGGTAGCACTTTTACCAAGTCCAATAGCAATAAGTGAAATAAAGATAATTGCAGTCAATACAAAAAAGCTCTTTCCATTTTTACCTCCAATAGATTTATATTCCGGCCATCCAAAATACCTAATAAATGCTGTTCTATTCATTTTAGCTTAGATTTTTTTATATAGTTTATTATCTAGTATCTCCAATAGTTCTGTATTAGAAAAAGAATTAGATGAATTATACCACTTTTCATCTTCATTATTCTTTTTAAATATAGTTTCTGAATTTACATGTCCAAAAAAATCATCTAAACTATCTCTTTTAACTCTATCAATTAGTACTATTTGTGTAGCAAACTCTAATGTTAAATTAATATCATGAGTTACAATTATCTTTGTTTTCCTATCAGTTTCATTATGAAGTATCTGCATTAATCTTTTTGCATTTCCCTTGTCTAAATTACCTGTAGGCTCATCTGCAAAAAGCACTGTATAGTCAGTAACTATTGCACGTGCAAAAGCTATCCTCTGCCTTTGACCTCCTGAAAGTTCATTAATTGGTTTATCAGCAGTTACATCATCAAGAATTTTAGAGACAACAGTCTTTGTTTTTTTATCTGCTTGTTTCTTGTTTTTTCCTTGTAAAATTGATGTAATAGCAATATTATCGTAAGCACTCAGTGTATTAAATAGGTTAGTATTCTGAAATATAAAACTAAGATGCCTATTCCTGAAATCAGCAATTTCACTCTCTTTAAGATTCCAAAGTTTCAACATGCTAACATCATCCGAATCATTTACTCTAAATTCAAATATTGTATTATTCTTTTTAGGCTGAAAAACAGTATTATTCATCAATCCTAAAGTCTCTAGAACCGTACTTTTACCCACTCCAGAAGGTCCTATAAAAAAAGTACTAGAACCATCTTCTATATCCAAGCTATCTATCTCCAATACAGGTTTAACGTTTGAAGCATACTTGCACTTCAAATTTCTTATTTTAAATACATTATTAATCATTACCTGGAAATTTATTTAATGGAATCCAATAGAATCTCTGACCTTTCATTTCAAACATAGAATCATAAAATGGTTTTTCTGTAAATTTTTCTGCATCCCTTCTAAAATTATCGTAAAACGGTTTAAAAATATTGTCATCTAGTTTATCTAAATCCTTTAGTGTTTTTTTTGAAATAATAGGATCTCCACGAAATGGCACACCTAGTATAATATCCCAAATATCATTCATAGTTTTATTCTCTACAACATCTTTTGGTGCTCCTAGCAGATCCATAGCTTGCTGAATTAGAGCGTTTTTTAAAGCTTTCTTTTTTGATGCAACTCCACCCCAAGACCTAATTAATTTTTTTAACATCTTATCTATAGTATTCTTTTCATCTGCTGAAAGGAAAACAACAGGATAAAAACAATCTGTACTTTTATTAAAATACTTAATAGACGTTTGTCCTTTAGATGATACTTCGCCTTGATTAATTAAAAATTTAATCTGATCTTCAGTAAAGCCCATTCGCTTAAGATAACCTATTAACCCATCTGTAAATTCTCCATTTCTATCACCTTCACCATCTGATAGATTTTCGAGCAATCCTATTTTCTTTTGAATCTTACTTATATATATACTTGTTGAACTAATAATGTTTTGTTCTAAGATCTTAGTACTCATGGCACTGTTACCTGTAGCATACGTAAAGCGACCAAACATCATAAATACTTCATCATTTTTTTCGTTACCATAAGTTAATTTATAAGTATTGTTAATATTTGTACTTATTTTTGTTAATTTAGCTTCTAATGACGTCGTATTATCATTGAATCTACTCTTAGCTGCATCATATAAATAATCTTGAGCATCCCAATTAAATTTATCAAAACTATCATCATTTCCAGCTATCACCTGGAAAGCAATTAAATTAATATTATATGTATTCATTTGGGCAACTACGTCGGCAACTTTGTATCCGTTGGGGTCTGGGGAATGGTTTCCTGCATCACCAATAAGAACAACAACATTACTATGTTCTTTATTAAATCCAGCCTGTTTTATTCCCTTTATTAATCCTTGATATTGTGCTTCAGGAATATCAAAATCTTTACTTCTACAAACTGTAGTTGATACTTTAGATAAAACAGCATTATAATCTGATGTCAGTGGTTGGATTTCGAAAGCTTCATCACCATCTGCATAATCTCTATAAATAGCTATACCAAACCTAAACTTTGTATTAGCTCCTGTCAATTTATTCTTTGAAATAATATTTTGTATACTCCTTTTAATGGCCGAGTAATATCTGCTCATACTCATTGTTGCATCAACAACAAACATAATATCTACATTATTAACAGCATTTTTTAGTCTATCTAATTGTTTCTTGGTATTTACGGCATTGTCTTGAGCTTTACCGCTTTCATTCTCCATACGAGCAATAGATGCAACCTTTTTTATATTGGGTTGATTACTATCTGTGTCTAAAATTGGCATACGCATTATTAGAGGATCTTTTCTCTTTATTTCAATATTTATATTTTTAATGATGTGAGATTTAGATGTTGTGTAATCACCATTACTAATATAATCTTTAATATACTGTAGATTATCAGTAAATATAGGGATTTCACGATCTCCATAATCTTTAACTGCATCTTTTCCGTAATTAGGCTCTAAACATACCTTATGATCCCAATTGGTAATATTTAATTTAAGCATCCAACCAGCAACCCTTTTTGACAACACTTCTGTACTACCTGTCAGTTTGTCTGAACTAGACAGTAATACCATATTTTGGGTTTCTTTTAATATGTAATATATTCTAAATTTGTTTGCTTTCTTTCCATTCTCATATGTACTACTAGAAGATGGCCTATCATAGAATTTTTTATCTTCTAATTCGTTTTTAAATGTACTCATGGTACTTGGATCTAGGTTACTTAGCGAAACTAGAATCATTGCCTTCTTTGTACTAGACTTATCATTTAATAACGCTGCTTTATTTGACAAAATTAAATTTTCTGCTTTAATCCATCCGCGTTCTACATTTTGTTTTTCAATCCCATCTTTATTCAACACTTGGGAATATACCAATAACCAATTTCCTCTTACTTCTTTAACATTAAGACGTTCCATAAAGGACAGTTTGTCGATTCTTTGCATCCCATCAATTGTATAGTATAGGGAATTATCATCCCTATCGCTATATACTACCCAACAGTATGACTGACGACTCCCTGTTGAATTTAATTCTCTTAGATCAATTTTATTATTATATATCTGATCCAGGAATGTTTTTTTATTATAATTATCAAATTTATCCGGTATAGACAAATAACCATTTGCACATTTAGATTGTGCACTGAGTTCAAAACCGCTTACAGCTACAAGCACGAAAAGCAGAAATCTATTTAAATTGTGTTTAGTAATTAATCTCATATTTTTTTTCTTTAAAGATCTTGCAATTTGATTTATATTCTTCAGTCTCTTTATCTCCAAAAGGATAAATGTTAACTTCAATATTGCTTATTAATCCATCTCTATTAATAAGTCCATTGGTTAACAAAAACCTATTAATAAAAGTCTTGGCACGATTACTTGGAGTCAATAAAAAATTGAAGCTTACGTTATTTTTTTTGAGATTACAGCTTTCTTTATAAATAATCTCATTTAATTCACGAATATCTTTATTATGGTCAATTACAGTTGGTGTCTCGTTAAGTAGCTCTTTTACCTTATTTATATCATCAGTAACTATAGGTTTTTCTAAGCCATTAGTAATAAAAACTATAAATTCACATGTAGTATTGGAAGAAACAATCTGTTCTTTTATTTCTTTTACTATTTCTTCTACTCTTTCTAAGTCAGGTCTATCACTTAGATCTATATATATAAGTGTTATATTATCAGCATATATATTTATATGTAGTGACATAAATAATAGTATAAAAAATATCTTCTTCATCTTACTCTCATAATTTAATTAAAATTGATAGACTCTACTGTTTTGTTAACATCACTGCAGTTTCCAGTAGACCTCCATTTAATATTTACTTTGAATTTTGTTCCATTATTTTTCCACTCAGTACGTAGTCTATTAGATAAATCATTAAGGGTCATTTTTCTGCCTTTGTACATTATGATGAAAGATTTATTTGTAACTGACCTAAATTGAGATAATGCATTTAAATCCCCTGGATTATCAGCATATTTTTTAGCAATAGCTAGATAATTATCAGCATCAAATTCAACACATGCTCTAATTATACCATTTCCTGGTATGGCACGAATAGTATCACGTCCTTCTATATATCCCCAAACATCATATCTATTATTTTTTTCATTTAATGTCCACTCTTTTTTATTAGAATATTCTCCATTCCTTCCATTTATAGAAATCATAATAGTTTCGCTTGGATCAATTTCATCATAATTAGACAATACTTCTAATTTACAATCACATTCACTAGGTTTCACTCTTAATGTTAGCTTTTCTCTACAAATAGCCCTTTTGTTAACTTGAGTCTTTATTTTAAAATTGTTTATTATTTTTGATGAAAAAAGGATTTTTCCAAATCCATTGTTCCAAGTCAATTTGATAAAATCAGAAGTACAGGGATATATTTTACCTTCAGTAATTTTTATTTGTTCTCCATTTTGAAAGGCCATAAATCCTGCCGAAATATATAATTGTGGACTCTCATTAAATTTAACTATTTCTTTCTTTTTTTTGCTTATGTGAATAAGTGATATTTCTATATAATTATCCTTATTTTTAGTTTTAATTCTAAGTTCCTTAGATGCTAAATCAGCAGCATCTGATTCACAATTTTTTAAAGAAAATAGGACTATAACAGTTATTATTACTCCTATAATAATAGTCAATCTTCTATTGTTTTTAAGAACCTCTATGAATCTACTCCCGCCTGAAACGGACTGTTTAGTAATATTGTTACTGTTACATGAAGGGCATTCAAGAATATAATCTTCCCCTTGAAATTTTAGACCACAATCATTACATTTATAATTTGCCATTTTTTTAAAATTTATATTTAAGATTCAAATTAAGGTAGATCTCTCTCAACCTAAATTGATTTGAAATATTTGTAATACTGTTCAATTCTTCACTATTCCCACTATAACTTTTTACATTCTCTTCAAACATATTGGAGAACCCATAATTATTCATAAACGATAGACTTAATGTAGTTCTTTTCGAAATTTTCCTACCAATCCCCAGAGAGTAATAAGCAGAAAACATACTCTTTACAGGCAACAACTCTCCGTTACCTTCAATATCATAATTTCCAAAATCATATACCCCATTTTCGGCAAAAGTAATATTATATAAATCTTCATAATAACCAGTGTAAAAAGCATTAGCCTTTGATGAATAATCAGATGATATTGAATAATGCCATTTTGTACCAGCTTCAAAATTTAAGATAAATTCATTAAAGTTAAATGTTGTATTAAAAGCTATTGGCAATACAAAATAACTTAGGTTAATTTTTTCAGATATATTTGTAATGCTATTTGTCCGCTCATATTCATAATCATCTGGGTCTATTTCTGTAGTAGAATAAATATATTGATTTACATTCACTGTGAAATCCAAGTTTTTGTATTGAAGACCAGTCTTCAAATAAAAATTATATTTAGAGTTATAATTATTGTTCAGATGCTTTACAAAGTCAAATCCTAAGTCAAAACTTATATCGTAAGAGAGGTTATTGTTTAATATATATTGTTTACTTCCGCCAGTGTATTTCACAGGAGATAACTTAAAAGGGTTTAAAGAAACACCAACTTCTTTATAAAACAATGGTTTTGTAAACACTATTTGTCTTGTGTTTTTGTCTCCTCTCTCACTTCTTTCATATTTATCTATATTGTCAATACTAATTAATTCACTCCCAATAATATTCTCATCGCTACTTTTTACTACAAATTTATTAGACTCATTTAATTTAATCATATACAGTCCTTTTGAATCTAAAGAAACATGATTTCCATTAATTAATAATGAATCTCTATTTGTCATTGGTTTAGGATGCCCGAAAAAAGTAGTCTTAGTGTTGCTATCTATTACAAAATACTTGCCTAATTCTTTATTAAGTAAAACCGTTTTTTTTATTAGATATGAGTTTTTCTCTAAATCAAATTCAATAATTATCTCAACATGAAATGTGTCTTTGTAATTTATGTCTTTATTTGTATATCCACTGATTTTCTTCTCTACAAAAACAGATAATTCACCTTTTTCATTGTCATAACCTCTAACAGAACTAATTTCATAAGGTTCTATTTCAACCCGCATTGGTTTATTATAGTTATCTAATAATAAAGATCTATACTTCTTTCTCTTTACATTTTCATTAAGGTTGTTGTCTGGCATTATATCATTGTTCATCTCTGAATTTTCATCTACAAAAAGGTTAAAGAAGTTATCATAATCTCTTCCTTTTCGCATATCATAATAATCCCGATATTTTTCTACTAGTTTTAATGCTTCCAGTTTTACCTTTTGTGCTATAGTATCCTGTGAATAAGTAATTGAACTTATTAGGAGTAGAATGAAAGTAGCTATAGTATTTTTAGATACTAGGTTCATTAGTTTAAAATAATTTTCTTATTAATAACGGTACCTGACTCTTTTATTCTAATTAAATAAATCCCTGGTGGTGTACTTTTATCTAATATAATTGTGCTTTCATTACCTATAGAATAGTTGATTCGCCTACCATTTATGGTATAAACTTTCACTTCCGATTTTTTCAAGTTTAAATTGTCAAAATAAACAGTTCCATAGGCGGGGTTAGGATAAATTAAAAACTCTTCTAATATTGGATCATTAATAGTTTCATCTGGATTAAAATACGTGTATGTTTCACAGGTTGTATAATCTTCATATTCGAATGAAGTCATGAGCCAGTATCTAAATTCATTAAAATTTAGTTCATGAGCCACCTGTACATACCTTAGATTGGCACCTTCTATTATTACTGAGTTATCAGAATTTATAATGTCATATCCCCATTGATATACTAGTTCAGCAGACTCATCCTCTCCAATTAAAATATTAGTACTAGGCTTTCTAATTATACTTGTTTCGTTTGGTGCTGAGTATTCACTAATCTCAATTGGTAAGTTTGTAATCTTTGAACATCCTGTAGAATCTATAGTTTGCTCAAGGTATACAGTTCCGATTACTCCGGGTGTATTATTCCAATTAACAACACATTCTGTTGAGTTTTCTCCTAAAACAATTTCTCCGTTTGTACATTGCCATTGATATGAATAAAACTCATTTACATGACTAACTTTATAAATAACATCTATTTGATTAGCACATACGTTTTCTTCTCCTAAAATATTTACATTATCGGGTAATGTATTGACAAAAACTTCACTGATATTAGAAAATCCTGATTTACATGAATTTATATATTCAACTCTATAGTAGGTTGTGCTAGTTAAATTTGATGGTTGGTAATCCTTGTTTGTTGCACCACTTATTTCACTCCAATTAGATTGATCACTAGATATATACCATTGATATGTATAAGATCCATCTCCACCTGTTGGCAGAGTAGTGGTAGTAATCAAATTTGGAATCGAGTTCGAACAAATAGTATCACTTTCATTTATAACTCCTGATATAAAATCAGGATAAACAGTAACTGAAACAACATTTGTTGTCTCAGTACCACAACCAAATGTTGAAGAAATTATATTTCTATAATGTTTTGTCGATGTTAAAGCTTCATCCTGATATGATGTAGAAGTGGCTCCGATTATATCATTCCATATTGCTAAATCATTCGATTCTTGCCATTGATATGTGTAATTTCCATCCGCTCCAGTTGGTAAAGTACTAAATGACAATACATCAGGAACTGTATTGTAACACTGAATATTACCCCCAATTATCTCTCCTGAAGTTAATTCTTCATAAACCTCTACCTCTACAGTATTAGTTGCAACAGGTCCACAACCATAAACAGAACTAGTTTGTAATCTAAAGTAAGTTTTTTGAGTTAAATTACCTGGTGAATAAGTAGTCGAATTCTCTCCTGTTAAGTCAATCCATATTGTACCGTCATTAGATTTTTGCCACTGATAATTATAGTTCCCATAACCTCCTCCTGAAGGTGCTTGGATGATTTCAAGTGTATTAGATAGTCCTCCATAACATAAAGTTTGATTACTCCCTATTTCCCCTGGATAGATTTCAGGAAAAACAAAAACTTCACTGATATTAGAAAATCCTGATTTACATGAATTTATATATTCAACTCTATAGTAGGTTGTGCTAGTTAAATTTGATGGTTGGTAATCCTTGTTTGTTGCACCACTTATTTCACTCCAATTAGATTGATCACTAGATATATACCATTGATATGTATAAGATCCATCTCCACCTGTTGGCAGAGTAGTGGTAGTAATCAAATTTGGAATCGAGTTCGAACAAATAGTATCACTTTCATTTATAACTCCTGATATAAAATCAGGATAAACAGTAACTGAAACAACATTTGTTGTCTCAGTACCACAACCAAATGTTGAAGAAATTATATTTCTATAATGTTTTGTCGATGTTAAAGCTTCATCCTGATATGATGTAGAAGTGGCTCCGATTATATCATTCCATATTGCTAAATCATTCGATTCTTGCCATTGATATGTGTAATTTCCATCCGCTCCAGTTGGTAAAGTACTAAATGACAATACATCAGGAACTGTATTGTAACACTGAATATTACCCCCAATTATCTCTCCTGAAGTTAATTCTTCATAAACCTCTACCTCTACAGTATTAGAATACAATGAATTACACGAGCCAAAATATTCTACTCTATAGAAAGTACTTTCAGTTAAACTTGATGGTTGATAATCTTCTTGAACAGCTCCACTTATTTCGTTCCAATTAATTCCATCTTCTGACTTGAACCATTGATAGGTGTGATTTCCATCTCCTCCTGTGGGTGGATTTGTAGTAGTAATTAAATTCGGAATTGTATTATAGCAAATGACCTGATTACCATCAATTGATCCAGCAACTATATTAGTAAATAAGGATAATTGAAAGTCACTAGTAGTATCATCATATTCTTCATCATCAGTAGAATCTATTAAGCACCTATAATATCTGTTATCTAACGAATACGGAACATTCGAAATATTAAGTTTCTCATTATTTACTCCAGAATATATAGCATCATTACTAAGGTTAAACCATCCCACCTGATCAATACTATACTGCCATTGACTATTGTAAACTGTAGAACTATAATCATCTATAAATAAATAGAATGACGTTTCTTCACATATATTACTCTTACTAACAGATACTGACTGTGCGCCTAGAATATTTGTAATTAAAAACAAGAAATAAAAAACATTTGTTTTTAGTAACTTAATCATAGGACTGACATGGGGGGTTAAATTAAATACCAATTTTGATATAAAATATCAAACAGATGCTAAATTACTAAATTTTTATTATTAAAAAAATAATTAATGTATCTTGATTATATATTAATTATATTTTCTATTCAGTAAATTTATTTTGAATTTAAAAAAAATATTTTTCTTTTTTCAGAGGCGTTTTCATCTAAAAACACAAGGACTTTGGAATCCTCCTGTGGGCTACATCAATAAAAAGAAACTTCTTTTTAAAGTTGAGTCAATTATTTTAAAAAGAACTGAAAAATCTAATGATAATTGTACAGATTATTATACTTATGCCTTTACAAACGAAGACTACGAAAATACCGTGGATTGTAATGGGGCTTGTGAGTGATCTTAAGGAGTATGTTTTGTTTTGATTCCATTGCTAACTAAAGTATGCAAAACTAACTTTAGTATTCAGTTTAAGCAACAGACTATAATTAGCATTACTGTTCTGTGGTGGATAAAAAGTAATGTGTGCGATAGCACTCTTTGACTTTTGTGTAGGTGGTTTTTTCAGCTTGTGGGTAACGGTAAATTGTATGAGTAGTGGCAGATTGCGTGGTACTTTCCTGTCAAACCACTACGCAGATTGAGCGGACTATAAGCCTTGAATTTAGCACTTTACCTGCCATCACTTATACAAAATGTTAGGCAACGTTATTCATACTTCAATCCATTCCACTTTAGTATCTCATCACATTCTAAAACCAAGTCATTAACATCATTAGTTTTAGTATTCATTATTCCAATTCTTTTTGGCGATGATTCTCCTTTAAAAGATTTTCCATTCCCAAATTCAATTTTCCAATTAGTAATCCGCCCCCACCTTTCCCAATATGAGCACGTGAGTTTGTCTATTTTGCCATCTCCGTCTAAATCATAATTTAGAAACAGAACTTCATTTTCTCTACCTTCAAAATCACTCGCTTTTAATTCTGTAATTGAATTTAATTTCTGTTCTTTAACAACATTAATTAATTCCAAGTCATAATCTTTAAGTTGATAGGTTTCAACTTTGTCATTACACATATCTGTATTTCCAACTCCTTCGTTTACGGTTTGAATAATGAAGTTAAAACCCACAGAGGATTCAGAAATTTCAATTCCATTCCAGTCATAACCTACTTGTTCTGTTTCTTTAAATTCTTGACCATTATAACTGAAGATTTGATAACTATTACCACAACAATTTCCGCCACAACCATTTATGATTTTGACTAATATATCTTCATATCCATTCTTATTGAAGTCACCTTTTTTCTCAATTCCTATACAAAGTTGGTCGTCCTTACTGATTAAGGTAAATACCTTATCATTAACCACGGCTTTTAATTCTTGCTGGTCATAAGAACCTTCATTTGTTAAGTAATAATGAATTGGATTCTGAGCTATACTTGTTGTAAATGATATAATTAATGCAAATATTGTTAATCTAATTTTCATTTGCTGTTTTTTTTTAATGTTGCCTAACTCGTTTATATAACGAATTTACAATAATATTCTTCATATACAAACCATTCATGGAGGAACCCTAGAGTTTTAAGTCGCTTTCATTTAATCATAAAAAGTGTTATCTTTAGGTTGATATGGGTAGGTTATCCGCAGTTTCTAAAATCAGCAAATTCTCTAAGCTATTAATAATCAAAGGGTATAGCCCAAACACTATTGCGTGTTATACGTCACATCTTCGGTTATATGCAAATTCGTATGCAATTCAAAATTGGGAAAGCCAAACCAATCAGCAGTTATTAAGCAATGGATTTGAATTTATTGCAAAAAAACAAATGGCCTATCAAACACAAAAACAATTTATCGGTGCTTTGACCCTTTTCTATAAAGAAATGGAGGGTAGAAACATAAACCTAAATGTGTTACGCCCAACCAGAAAACCAAGTAAATTACCTGTAGTTTTTTCTAAGCAAGAAGTGAAATCTTTATTAAATGCTACTAAAAACTTAAAACACAACTCCATGTTAACGACAGTCTATAGTTTGGGATTGAGAAGTGGTGAACTGATTAACCTAAAAATAAAGGATGTTGATGGAAATAGAAATGTGGTATCCATTTTCAACGCAAAAGGTAAAAAAGACAGAATTGTCATGTTATCTGAAAAATTAAAAGTGCTGTTAAGAGCCTATTTCAAATCCTACAGACCAACAACCTATTTATTTGAAGGACAAGGAAAAAAACAATACACACAGTCAAGCCTTTCAAAAGTTTTTAAAACATCGTTGCAAAAAACAAGGATTAAAAAGGCCGCAACTTTACATACATTGCGTCATAGCTTTGCTACTCATTTACTAGAACAAGGAACTGACATTCGAATCATTCAAAAGTTGTTGGGACATAAATCAATCAAAACCACTCAAATCTATACACAGGTTTCAGATACGATGATTCGTGAAGTAAAAAGTCCGCTGGATTTTTTATAAAGTCTTAAAATACCTTCAAAAAAAACAGGATTGGCTGCGCCTTTCCTGATAAAGCGCCGCTTTGAAAATAAAAAAGCAAGCTTTATATTTTGCTTGCTTTTTTATTTATTCGTGACCTCGGCAGGATTCAAACCTGCAACCCTCAGAGCCGAAATCTGATGCGCTATTCAGTTGCGCCACGAGGCCTGATATTTAAAATGTTCTATGAATTCAACAAAGATTTTACAATGGTAGAAATGGTTTTTCCATCTGCTTTGCCTGCCAATTGTTTAGAGGCCATACCCATCACT
>Ga0207964_1000214_pt1 | contig 18607 bp, 21 predicted proteins | sample Knorr_S23_td_250_FD_185608 | JGI IMG/M metagenome (GOLD analysis project Ga0207964, IMG submission 185608) | Marine microbial communities from Southern Atlantic Ocean transect - Knorr_S23_td_250_ad_251m_LV_A (SPAdes) (version 2) | ecosystem: Environmental > Aquatic > Marine > Oceanic | place...
TTATGAAAGATCCAAAACCTCTTAGATAAACATTCTCTCCAGTTTCTAAAGCCGTTTTCACTTCTTCCATAAAAGCTTCAACTGTTGTTTGAACATCAACCTTTTCTAAACCTGTTTTTTCTGCAATCTCAGCTACGATATCTGCCTTAGTCATTTTTCTTTGTCTTTAAAAAGCTATTTATAAATCTTTTCCCGTTAAATTTGGGGTGGCAAATATAGGTTTTTTCATTTCAATTTAAAAAGATATGTAGCTTTATTTTAAGCTCTTAATATTCTCATTAACATATCATTAAGCATGGAATTTTCAAGTCACATACTACAGTGGTATCACAATAAACACCGAGACTTCCCTTGGAGAACAACTAAAAACACATATAAAATCTGGTTATCAGAAATTATCCTCCAACAAACACGTACTTCACAAGGGTTAAGCTACTATACTAAATTTACAGACACATTCCCTACGCTCAAGGACTTAGCAATAGCCAAAGAAGAAAAGGTCTTAAAGCTATGGCAAGGCTTAGGCTACTACTCAAGAGCAATAAATTTACACACTACAGCAAAACACATTCATTATAACCTAAAGGGGATTTTCCCTAATAACTATGAAGAACTATTAAAATTAAAGGGAATCGGACCCTATACCGCTGCGGCAATAAGCTCCATCTGCTTCAATGAAAAAAAAGCTGCCGTCGATGGAAATGTCTACAGAATTCTCGCGCGTGTTTTTAATATTCACACAGCAATAAACAGCACGGCAGGAATTAAAACATTCCAAAAACTTGCTAATTCCTTAATAAACGAAACTAAGCCGGGAGACTACAATCAGGGACTTATGGATCTGGGTGCAACTATTTGTACTCCTAAAAACCCAAACTGTAATAATTGTCCGCTAAACTCAATATGCATTGCCCGGAGTAAAAAAGTCATCAATAAACTACCCGTTAAAATTAAGACAACTAAAGTTAAAGAACGCTTTTTAAACTACTTCTGTATAGAGCATAATAAACAATTCTTAATGAAAAAGAGAACCGGTGATGATATATGGAAAAACCTCTATGACTTTCCTTTAAGAGAATTAAATTATAGCAGTAAAGAAATTTTTACAGACAATCAAAAACCGATTATAGGGGGAAACTCATTTGTTGTTAAGAGAAGTAAACAATGTGAGCATAAACTAAGTCATCAAAAATTAAATATCACAATACATCATATTACTACAAAAAAAGCTCCACGAAAAAACAACTACATTAAAGTTAACCAAAAACAAGCCTTGGAACTTCCCGTTCCGAAACCCATAGAAAAGTTTTTCCAAGAACTATTCAATACACTTGATAGTGAGAAATAATTTCATTAAGTTTGAATCAATGCAATATACATATTTATTAACTTAACTTATTATTAGTATGGCTGCTTCATTAAACAAAGTAATTTTAGTAGGAAATTTGGGTAAAGACCCAGAAACAAGAACATTGGAAAGCGGAACCGTAATGTGCCGTTTCTCATTAGCCACCACGGAGACATACAAAAATCGTCAAAGTGGAGAAAAAACAAGCCACACAGAGTGGCACAACATTGTGTTGTGGAGAGGTTTGGCCGAAGTGGCTGATAAATATCTTCACAAAGGCGACAAAGTATTAATTGAAGGACGTATCAGATCACGTTCATGGGAAGACAAAGAAAGTGGTCAGATGCGCTATATTACAGAAATTCTTACCGATCAAATGCAAATGATGGGATCTGTTAAAAAAAGTTCAGACCCAGGAAGTGCAAATTTGGCTGAGGAACCTTCAGCTCACTCTTTCGTACAAGAATCGCCAATAGAAACGGAAGGCGATCTTCCATTTTAAGTTTAATTAAAACGCTAAGCTTTGACCCCTGAACCCTTTATAAACATAAATACACTATCATTTCTTAACCCGCTTGATGCCGAAACCATAATTTCTCTTATAGTATTAGTAGGATTATTAGCAACTTCTGCCTTAATTTCAGGAGCCGAAGTGGCTTTTTTCTCTATTAAACCTCAAGAACTAAAAAAACTAAAAAACCAAAAATCTAAAAAAAATAAACTCATCGAGAGTTTCTTATCAAAACCAAAAAAGCTCTTAGCAACCATACTCATTGCGAACAATTTTGTGAACGTGGGGATTATTATTTTAGCAACCTACGTCTCTGCAGCACTTTTCAACTTCCAAGGTATTGAGTGGTTACAATTTTTAGTTCAAGTCGTGATCATCACCTTCTTACTACTACTTTTTGGAGAAGTACTACCTAAAGTTTACGCCAATAATAATGCAATTTCTTTTGCAAGATTTATGTCTATCCCTCTCTCCTTTTTAGAAAAAATATTTAATCCTATAAGCCTGGTACTGATTAAAAGTAGTCGAATTATCGACCGCAGAGTAAAAAACAAAGGGCACAATCTTTCAGTAGATGATCTATCCAATGCTCTCGAACTCACTAGTGATGTAAACGAAGATAAAGACGAAAAAAAAATATTGGAAGGAATCGTAAAATTTGGAAATACCGATGTAAAACAAATTATGTGCTCACGTATTGACGTGACCGCATTGGACCATAAAAATTCATACGATCAAATTTTAAAAACCATTAAAAAAACCGGCTTTTCCAGAATTCCAATTTACGAAGGTTCTTTCGACAACGTTAAAGGAGTATTGTATATAAAGGACCTTCTACCTTATTTGAACGAAGAATCCAATTTCGATTGGAACGCACTATTAAGAGAAGTCTTTTTTGTTCCGGAAAACAAAAAGATTGACGATCTATTAAAAGAATTTCAAGAAAAGAAGATTCACTTAGCCATAGTTGTTGACGAATACGGAGGAACATCAGGAATAGTAACATTGGAAGATATTATCGAAGAAATTGTTGGAGACATTAGTGATGAATTTGACGATGACGACATCACATACTCTAAACTCGATAATACAAACTATGTATTCGAAGGTAAAACTGCTCTTAACGACTTTTACAGAATTCTAAATATTAACGGCGAAGAATTCGAACAAGCTAAAGGAGAATCAGACAGCCTTGCAGGATTCATTTTAGAAACTACGGGAACCATTCCTCAAAAGGACGAAAAAATCACCTTCAATGACTACACCTTCACTATTGAAGGTGTAAACAACAGAAGAGTAACAAGAATAAAAGTTACTTTCGCTGCGAAGAAGAAACAAAACGATGAAAATTAAATTTCTACTTATAGGCCTTATAGCTATATTAAGTTCATGCTCAGAAAACTACAGCCCTAAACCATTAGGTTATTTCCGCATCGATTTATCCGAAAAAGAATACCAAATTTTTGATAGCAACTGCCCTTATCAGTTTCTAAGCCCAAAAAACGTTAAGATTATCAATGGAAAAAACAACTGCTGGTATAATATTTACTACCCATCGCATGATGCTACAATTTACCTAACCTATAAAATGTTAGATTCCAACTTAGCATCTATAGTAGAAGAAAGTCACAAGCTGGCTTACGACCACGCTGTTCGGTCTGATGGAATTATTGAAAAGGTATATGTAAATGAGGAGAAACAGGTATACGGTGTCCTTTATGACATTCACGGAAACAGTGCCTCTAACCTACAATTCTTTGTAACCGATAGTACAAATCACTTTTTGAGGGGTTCTTTGTATTTCAATACAGTCCCTAACTCAGACTCATTACAACCTGTCAAAGATTACATCAAAAAGGATCTTCAAACTTTAATTGAAAGCCTTAAGTGGTCTTAAGCTTCTTTAGCTGAAAGTAAAGGGCTATTTGAAGCACAAACAATACACTGGCCGCCACCAGATGAACGGGCTGCATTAAGGCCATCATGTCAAAGTAAGAGAGTATTACTCCACTTACCACTTCTAACATGACAACTACAAAAACAGCGTTAACAAGTTGGAACCCTAAGTTTAATTTGTAGTTTCTAAAAAATAATAAGCCATTCGTCAAAACTAAAATAATGGCAAAAGACCTGTGTATTTTAAAGGTGTTACCTATTAATCCTATCCACAGTTCTCTTTGTCCATAATCTAAAGCAGACGAAACCTCATCGATAAGCTGACGCACTTGAGTCCCTAAAGCAATTTGGACCAAACTTAAACCAATTGCAATTATAAGTACGTTGTTTAAGCGCTTATCAAAAACAAGAGTCTTCTTAGTTGTAGATTCCGGCAACTCGGAAATAAGATAAACCATTAGAGCTACAATGAGCAATGCCATAAGCATATGAATGGTAATTTGAACCGGCTGCAAAACAGAATAAACTACCGTTGCCCCTAACCAACCCTGAAATCCCATCAAAAAGACCACCAAAGCACTTAGGGAAACAATCTTTCTTTTGGTCTTCCAATATCTAAAAGACATGAAAAGCATTATAAAAGTAAGCACTCCCGAAATAGCTCCTATTAATCGATTTATATACTCGGTCCAGGTATGAGTCGGGTTAAACTTCGCATAATCATGTTTTGTATATAAAGCCCAATTACCTGAATTGTATTTTTCGCCGCTAACAAAATTGCTCTTCGCCGACCATAATTGCTCTTCATAAATAATCATTTGTCCTTCAAAAAATGACTTCCCTACTTCCCATTCTATTTGATCAACACTCGTAGGAGGAATAACAAAACCAAAACACTTCGGCCAATCCGGACATCCCATTCCGGAACCCGTCATCCGAACTATAGAGCCGGCAACAATGATTAAAAATATACTTATCAAGGTAAGTTTAGCAAAACTTTTAAAAGACATGCTTTTTACATTTTAATTCGCTGGTCAAAGATACTAAGCTGAAGCTAATTATCAATTGATTTTTATCAGTAGTAATACGCAAAAAAATCCTCTTCCCGATTTCGGAAAGAGGATGTAATTCAATATGAATTTGAACTATTTGTCGCAACAAGACTTTGTGCAATCAGCACCACATTTTTTAGCATCTGCTTTCTCACAACAAGACTTCTTGCAGTCAGTTGCACATTTTTTTGCAGCTGATCCCGCACAACAAGCTTTCTTAGAGCTACCACCTGCACATTTTTTTGCAGTCGCAACAGAAGCCTCAAAAGCTCCATTTCTATAATTATTTACAAAATCAACAATTATTGCTTCCGAGGTTAATGCCGAATTGTAAGTCAATTCTGCATTTGCAGCTTTAAAGTCTACTCTGGCAGCTTCTACACCCTCTAAGTTTTTTAACTCAACTTCAATGGCTCGGGCACAACCCATAAGACAAGTCATTCCTTTAATGTTCATTGTCATTTCAGAGCTCTTAACCACTTCTTGGGCCAGCTCTTTTGATTGGGCTGTAGTTTCTGAGCAAGACGCAACAGAAAATACTACTGCCAATACTGCGAAACCAAATCTCATCAATTTATTCATCACTTCTTATTTTTTATGTTTAGTGGTGCAAAGGTACGAATTATCATCAACAAGACCTTTAAATCAGTACCTTTGCCGGCACTATTAACAGCACTTTAACTAAAGTTAACAAATGCTTAAAAGAATCGACAGCCCTCTGGGGCACTGGATATTACTCCTTATCCTGTCACTTGTTTGGGGGAGCTCTTTCATATTAATGAAAAGAGGCCTTGATGCTTTTAGCTTTGAACAAGTTGCCACACTCCGACTTTTTATAGCCTTTGTGTTTTTAGCCTGGATAGGGCGGAAATATTACCGAAATATTCCAACCGATAAACTCTTCCCCTTATTTCTTACCGGGCTCGTAGGCAGTGCAATTCCTGCATTTCTTTTCACTAAATCTGAAACTTATCTAGACTCAGGTCTTGTGGGAATTCTTAATGTGCTAACCCCTTTATTTACACTCTTTATAGGTGTATTCTTCTACAACTTAAAAGTTAAACGCACTAATTATATAGGTATAACCATTGGAGTGATCGGGACCATTTATCTACTCTTTCCGAATGTACAAGAGCTAAATGAGAAAGCATTACTTTATAGCCTAATGGTTATCGTTGCAACAGCTTGTTACGGTTGGAGTGCCAACATCATTAAAGCCCACCTGGAAAATTTAAACGCACTACAAATTACCACACTGGCAATTACTTTTGTGGGTCCCTGGGCCGGGATCTATCTGTTTAACAGCGACTTTATCGAAATTATGCAAACCCACCCTAAAGCCTGGGCAAGTTTGGGATACACGGCAATTTTAGCCATTATTGGCTCGGCACTTTCAGTTATTGCATTCAATAAATTGATTAAAATGACAGGGGCACTTTTCGCCACCTCTTGTACTTATATCATTTCTATCGTTGCAATTCTTTGGGGGGTCATTGACAATGAAACAATCACAGCTCACCAAATAAGTGGATTTACGATAATTATAGCCGGTGTTTATTTAGTAAACAAAAGAAGCTAAGGTCTTTTTGTCAGTTCAGTTTAATTATGTAATTTTGCAGACCGATTTAGTATTTTAAACTAACTAACCAGATAGCAGATGTACGCAATTGTAGAGATAGCAGGGCATCAATACAAAGTTGAAAAAGATCAACGAATCTTTGTTAACCGTCTTGAAGGAAAAGAAGGATCGAAAGTTACTTTCGATAACGTTCTTTTAATTGAAGACAAAGGCAAAGTTACCGTTGGCGCCCCAGCTATAAAAGGTGCAAAAGTCTCAGCGAAAATTGAGAGCCACCTGAAAGGAGACAAAGTAATTGTCTTCAAAAAGAAAAGAAGAAAAGGCTATAAAGTGAAAAATGGTCACCGTCAGTATTTAACACAGTTGACGATCGGTACCATCACTAAAAAGGCAGCAGCTAAAAAAGCAGCTCCTAAAACTGAAACAGTAAAAGCCTAATTAATTAACCAAAAAAATTTGAACCATGGCTCATAAGAAAGGTGTCGGTAGTTCCAAAAACGGTCGTGAATCAGAATCGAAACGATTGGGAATCAAAATTTACGGTGGTCAATTAGCTATTGCTGGTAACATCATCGTTAGACAAAGAGGTACAACACACAATCCGGGTGAAAACGTAGGTATGGGTAAAGATCATACACTTTTCGCTTTATGTGATGGTACCATTCAATTTAAAAAGAAAAGAAATAACAGATCTTACGTAAGCGTTGTTCCATTCGCTGAGTAAGTATTTCTATCATTTATATTAAAAGGCTGTTTCTCTCGAAACAGCCTTTTTTTATGCTCAATCAGTAAAATTTGAGCTTACCCACCTAACGATGAGAAGGTAATTCGTCATTATTAACGAACCTGCATTTCCGGAATTTCTCCTTCCACCAATAAGCTTCCTTCTGTAGCTGACTGAATTTCTTGTACACTAACTCCCGGAGCACGTTCTAAAAGTTTAAACCCTCCTTGGGGCATTACTTCCAGTACCGCCAAATTGGTTACGATCTTTTTTACACAACCAACACCTGTTAATGGCAAACTACATTCTTTCAAGATTTTCGATTCCCCTTTTTTATTGGTATGCATCATCGCAACAATAATATTATCGGCAGAAGCAACCAAGTCCATAGCACCACCCATCCCTTTTACCATTTTACCCGGAATCTTCCAATTGGCAATATCCCCGTTTTCAGAAACCTCCATAGCACCCAATACGGTTAGTTGAACATGCTGCCCTCTGATCATGGCAAAACTCGTTGCCGAATCAAAATAAACAGCACCGTCAAGAGCAGTAATGGTTTGTTTTCCTGCATTGATCAAATCAGCATCTTCCTCTCCTTCAAATGGAAAAGGACCCATGCCTAATATTCCATTCTCTGATTGAAACTCAACTGAGATCCCTTTAGGAATATAATTTGCAACTAAAGTAGGAATACCTATTCCGAGGTTTACATAGGATCTGTCTTCTAACTCTTGTGCAATTCTTTTCGCTATACCTGTTTTGTTTAACATACCAATTTGAAAATTTGAAGATTTGAGAATTTGAAAATTAATTCTTCTTCGATGAAGAAATAATCTTAGAAATTACCCGAATCATAGATTGTAAATCTTTATCCAACTTTTTACTCGACGGATATGACTCCGATTTATTACATAACTCCAGCCAATACGCTGACTCATCAGCTTCTTTAGCTGCAATTTTAAATTTATGTATAAAATCCTTTAAGCTTTCAGCATTTTGTGCTTCTCTAATATTTGCTCCAATAGAAGTAGAAGCTCTAAACAACTGTTTACCTAACAGACTTTTATTCCCACTATTCAAACGCTCACAAAACTCAATCACCTCTATTGAAAATTGAGTCGACATTTCAACAATTAAATTCTTTCTATCATTTCTCATTAAATTCCATTTTCAAATCTTCAAATTATCAAATCTTCAAATCATTTTTCTCTAAGGGTTCGTTGTTCAATTCTTTTCTCAAAGCGTTCTCCTTTGAAAATTCGCTGAACAAAAATACCGGGTGTATGAATTTCATTGGGATCTAACTCGCCTGCAGGAACAAGCTCTTCTACCTCTGCAATGGTTATTTTACCTGCCATCGCCATCATCGGATTAAAATTTTTGGCCGTTGCTTTATAAATTAAGTTTCCGGCAGTATCTCCTTTCCAGGCTTTTACAATAGCAAAATCTGCATGTAGTGCCGATTCTAAAATATGCGGTTTCCCGTTGAATTCTCTCACTTCTTTTCCTTTGGCAACTTCTGTTCCATATCCCGCAGGTGTAAAGAACGCTGGAATTCCAGCTCCTCCGGCTCTACAACGCTCCGCTAAAGAACCTTGAGGAATCAAATCTACCTCAAGCTCTCCGCTTAACATCTGACGCTCAAATTCATCGTTTTCTCCTACATAAGAAGAAATCATCTTTTTAATCTGCTTTTCTTGAAGTAACAAGCCCAAACCGAAATCATCAACCCCTGCATTATTTGAAATACAGGTTAAGTTTGTTGTCCCCTTTTTCACCAATTCTAAAATACTATTCTCCGGAATTCCACATAAACCAAAACCTCCTAACATCAAGGTCATTCCATCTTGAATCCCCTGTAGGGCTTCCTGTACATTGGTAACAACTTTATTGATCATCTGTTAAATTTTAATTGTTGAATTTCATTTATTTCTCAAAACGTATTAATGGTATTTTACCGTAAAGTAAAATAACAAAAAATCTCGACAAGCCTAGAGGGGGGGCATTACTTTTTTCTACTGCTTCGGCAAACTGCTAAGCTAATAGCTTATTAAAATTCTTCTTCTGCTTCATCATCAAAGTCAATCCTTTCCTTCTCAAATTTATCACAGTCTAATTCTATGGTTAAATAATCAGGGCCTTCAAAATCTGCTTTGGAAATACCAAGATCAGCATCCTCATAAACGCTGGTCATATACGCTCCCCAAATAGGTAAAGCCATATTTGCACCTTGCCCTAAAGTAACCGTTCTAAAATGTACCGCTCTATCTTCGGCTCCTGTCCAAACGCCGGTAACTAGGTTTGGCACTACCCCGATAAACCAACCGTCAGATTGATTTTGTGTCGTTCCGGTTTTACCGGCAATTTCATTTTTAAACCCGTACTTCCAACGCAAGCGAACCCCCGAACCTTTTGTGGTTACTCCTTGCATCAGATCTAACATAACATAGGCTTTTTCTTCACTAAGAACTTCTGTAGTCGCAGGACTAAATTCATCCAACACAACTCCATTTTTATCTTCAATTCTATTTAAAAAAATTGGCGTGGTATAAACCCCCTTATTGGCAAATGTTCCATAAGCTCCCACCATTTCATAGATGGAAACATCCGGAGTACCCAGGCAAATAGATGGTGCCGGCGGAATCCTTCCCTTTAATCCCATAGCCCTGGCCATTTTACGAACCTTTCTCGGGCCCACCCGTTTCATTAAATAAGCGGTAACCGTATTTACAGAGTTTGCTAAAGCCTCTTTTAAATTTAACTCTCCACCATATTTCTCGCCAGAATTTCTGGGAATCCAATCTTCCTCTAAACCCCAGGTTTCTTTTTCAAAGACTACCTGAACATTAGACACTTTCATGCAAGGAGAATAATTATGCTGATCAATAGCCGTAGCGTAAACAAAAGGTTTGAAGGTAGATCCTACTTGTCTTTTTGCTTCCTTAACATGATCGTATTGGAAATAATGATGATCGATTCCTCCTACCCAGGCTTTAATAAATCCTGTTTGAGGATCCATAGACATCATACCCGTTTGCAATAAATACTTGTAGTGTAGAATAGAATCCATTGGTGTTAGCGTCGTATCCACAGGTCCTCCCCAAGTAAAAACATTCATCTGCGTTGGTGTGTTAAACACTTCTTCAATTTCCTGTTCGGAAGCCTTACGCTTTCTCAACTTTCTGTGGCGCTCAGAACGTTTCATAGCCGTCAACATAAGGGTATCAACCTGACCAGGTCGTAAAGCTTCATCAAAAGGAGGGTGAGTAAATTTTTCTTCCTCATCTTCACCATCTACATCAACCTCTTCACCCTCTTCAAAAACTTCAACATCCCAGTGCTGATAAAATTGTTCTTGTAAAATTGGCATATAAGATGAAACGGCTTCTTCAGCATACTGCTGCATACGAGAATCTATGGTTGTATAAATTTTCAATCCATCGGCATAAATATTGTATTCCGTTCCATCCGGCTTTTTATGGTCTTTAAGCCAACCTTTCATGTACTTTCGTAAGTGCTCTCTGAAATAAGGAGCCAAGCCATCATTATGATTCGTACGTTTAAAATCAAGATCTATAGGTAAGGTAACCAGAGAATCTCTCTCTATCTTAGAGATCGTTCCATTGCGATGCATCTGTCCAAAAACAACATTCCTACGCTTAAAAGCATTCTCGGGGAAACGCTTGGGATTATATAATGATGGGTTTTTAGCCATTCCAACCAATATTGCAGCCTGCTCAATTGTTAATTGATCGGGAGTCGTATTAAAATATGTCTTCGCAGCCGACTTTACCCCTACTGCTAAATAGAGAAAGTCAAACTTATTTAAGTACATGGTTAAAATCTCATCTTTGGTAAAATTTCTTTCAAGACGAACCGAGATTACCCACTCCTTAAACTTTTGCATTACTCTTTCAAAGATATTTGAAGAAACATCAGTAAAGAGCATTTTAGATAATTGCTGAGTAATGGTAGAACCCCCTCCCGCACTTCGTCCTGTAAGCGCTCCGGCAATTGCACGCCCTAACGATTTAGCATCTATGGCCGAATGCTCTCTAAAGCGCTCATCTTCAGTAGAAATAAGCGCATTCACTAAATGGGGTGATAGCTGATCGTATGTAACAGGAGAACGGTTTTCATAAAAGAACTTGCCTAAAAGAACGCCGTCAGATGCATAAATTTCTGTTGCTAAATTTTGCTGTGGATTCTCCAATTCCTCAAAGGAAGGCAAAGGACCAAACCAACCCATAGAAGCAAACCAAACACCTCCGGCAATACCCAGTACAGGTCCTAATATTGCCATCCAAAATAAACGAATGAACCAAGAAGATAATTTCTTTTTCACGCTCATTTTAATTTGATTCTTCTATTCGTAAACCTACATCTTCGATACCCAAAAGTAAATCGTCGCGCATACCGTGTGAAATGCTAAACTTATAAACTCCCGATTGCATCGTTTGATTTTCTTTAAACTTAAAGAGATTGTATTTTATCTCGCCAACTCCAGACCCTAGCCATTTTCCACCAGGTTCTGCAAGCAAATATTGAAGCGTATCTATTTGACGCTCCCCATCGGGGCTTTCTAAACCAACAAAAAAGAACATATTGGCATATAGATAATCATTATTGTTTCTAAGCCCAATTAAATAATTGAACAAAACACCTTCTTGTGCATCAATTTCAACTTCAAAGTCAAGGGCTTCAGCAGAACTCCATCCACTAGGGTCAATATCCTGATACAGATCAAAAACCTTACTACGATCACAAGAAGCAAAAAGTAAAAGGGCTGTGAAAAGGCCTAGCTTATTCAGGTTTCTTTTTGCCATTGTCTTTGCTTCTATTTGCTGAATTCCTATCAGATTTTAATCCCCCACCTTGTCCATGTGATTTGCTTTTTGATTTAGCAATCCCTTTTGCTGGGCCTTTTTGTTTTGCCGTTGTTGTTCCTGTTTTACTGTTTGGGGTTTTCCCTCCTCGTTTAAACTCAGATTTTTGATTCCCTTGAGCTCGTTCGTTTGAGTTGTTGGTTTTTTTATTTTTAGAATGCCTTTTTTTATTAGAACGTTTTGATGTCTTATTTTTATCAAATCGAGTAATACTATCCTGCCCTACAACATTTTCATAATCATGCTTAGGTTCCTCAACGTAAGCTTGAACAAACATCTCTAAAGACTCTGGAGATTCCCCCTGTTTATTTTGAGCCAGAACTTCCTGAACTTTATCTAAATTCAACTCAATAAAATGTGAAGGCTCACTAATGTATGAATACCATAATTTACGCCTGAAGATATCCATCTTCTGCATAAAGGCATCACCTTTTTTTGTTTTAAGCTTTACATTGGAGTCCGGAAAATCTTTAATCGCCTCAACATACATATCTAATTCGTAGTTCAAACAACATTTTAGCTTCCCACATTGACCGGCCAGCTTTTGTGGATTTAAAGATAGTTGTTGATAACGTGCTGCACTGGTACTTACTGAGCGAAAATCATTTAACCAGGTACTACAACAAAGCTCACGCCCACATGATCCGATACCACCCATACGCTGTGCTTCCTGGCGAGCTCCGATCTGACGCATTTCAATACGAATTTTAAATTCGTCAGCCATTGTCTTAATAAGCTCACGAAAATCTACACGCCCCTCAGAAGTATAATAGAAAATAGCTTTAATATTATCTCCTTGAAACTCCACATCACCAATCTTCATATCCAGACCCAATTTCAAAGCCATTTCCCGGGCTCTGTACATGGTCTCTTTCTCTCTGCTCCTGGCAATTTCCCATTTTTCAAGATCGGTTTCCGATGCGTGGCGATAAAGGGTTTTTACTTTTTCACTATCAATGCTGATTTTCTTTTTACGCATTTGCAAACGCACCAGTTCCCCTTTAAGAGAAACTACGCCAATATCGTGTCCGGGGCTGCCTTCTACAGCTACATTATCGCCCATGTGCACGTTTAAGTTATTCTTATTTTTGAAGAATTCTTTGCGCCCGTTTTTAAATCGCACTTCTAAGATATCGAAAGGATCCTGACCGGCGGGTAAACTCATATTTGAAAGCCAATTAAATATTGGCATCTTACCACAATTACCGGTACTACATGCTCCTTTACTTTTACAACCCGGGGCATTGCCCGCCGTTGTTGAACAATTCGTACACGCCATTTTTATGTTTTTATCAGGCTATCGCCTGTTTTAATTTTTTATGGAGCAAACGAGCAATTTTAAAAGATGTGTCTAAGAATAAGATCTTAGGGTTAGCATTTCTTTCAATATGCCGTTGCGCCATATTCAACTCCTCCACAATCTCCATGCAATTATCGGCATGAATAAAAGGAGCAAATTTCTCCATGGTGAAATTCTGTCCGCCAACATTCATTTTCATCATCGCGTCAACACCATAGTTTTTCAGTAATGCATCTCGCATCACATTTGATGCATACAGAAGAAAGCTCTTTTGATTCTCTCTACCTGCTTTGGCCATTGTTTCAGACCACTGCACCAATTTATCAATGTCTTTAACTTGTAAAGCGCTAAAACATAAGCGCATCCACTGTACAAAACGCAAAGAGTTTTCCTCTGCATCTTCAGTATGCTCGGCTAATTGAAGGGCTTCATTGATATTACCCTCTACTAAAGCCGAAATCATTTGAGCTTTACTGTGCTCAACACCACGACTCATTAAATAATTCGTCACCTCCTCATCAGAATATCGAGGGACTTTTAATAATTGAGTACGCGACAATACCGTAGCCAACATATTTTCCGCACTTTCAGCAACAAGCAAAAAAAGCGTTTTATGTGGTGGCTCTTCAATAATCTTCAATAGCTTATTCGCCGCCTGAACATTCATTTTTTCAGGCATCCAAATCAACATGATTTTAGTGTCGCTTTCGTAAGGTTTTAAACTCAGATCTTTCATGATATGAGCACTTTCTTCAACCGAAATTATTCCTTGTTTATTTTCAACACCAATATGTTTTAGCCAATCGAACAGAGAAAAATACGCATTATCCTCCAAAAGTACCCTCCATTCGCCTAAAAAATTCTTGCTTACAGGTTTTGTTTTTACCGAGGCCGTTGTAGCAACAGGAAAAACAAAATGTAGATCAGGATGACTAAACTTCTTATGCTTTACACAAGATGGACACACACCACAAGAATCTTCTTCCTGCTTATTTGTGCACCCAACGTATTGTGCAAAAGCAAGGGCTAAGGCTAAATTTGACGAACCTTTAGAGCCCAAAAACAATTGTGCATGTGGTACTCGCTCTTCACGCACCGACAACAGCAATAATTCTTTGACCTTTTCTTGTCCTAAAAGCTCTTTAAATAGCATACTTCAAAGATACAATTTGAAATTGATTTAAAGAACTTGACTGACGGCAATCAAATTTAAAAATCTGAGAATTTACACCGCTTTTACCCAACAGCTAAACCTCTTCAAAATTCAATTACTAAAGAAACGTTTACTTTCTTCAAAAAGATGTTTTCCAGTACCAAACAGAAGGCTTACTTTTGTCGCATGAAAACTATTGATCAAATAAATTTCGAAGGTAAGAAAGCCTTAGTAAGAGTAGATTTTAACGTCCCTTTAGGCGAAAATTTAGAAATTACAGATGATACACGTATTTGTGCAGCACTTCCAACAATCAATAAGATTCTTAGCGATGGTGGGGCAGTAATTTTAATGTCACATCTGGGACGACCTAAAAAAGGTCCTGAAGATAAATTCTCTCTAAAACACATTGTAAATCACCTTTCAGACAAGCTTGGTCATCCGGTAAAGTTTGTAAACGACTGTGTTGGAGATGAAGTTATTTCAGAAGCGGATAGGCTCAAAAATGGCGATGTTCTATTACTGGAAAACTTACGTTTTTACAATGAAGAAAAAGCAGGCGACAAAACATTTGCTGAAAAGCTGTCGACTCTAGCCGATATTTATGTAAACGATGCTTTTGGTACAGCACACCGCGCACACGCATCTACTGCTGTTATTGCTGATTTTGTTGGCAACAACAAATGTTTTGGCTACGTCATGGCAAACGAGATCAACAATCTGGAGAAGGTAGTTAACGAAGGCGAAAGACCGATTACAGCCATTATGGGCGGAGCTAAGGTTTCTTCTAAAATTACCATCATCAACAAGTTGATGGATAAGGTTGATAAAATCATTATAGGTGGAGGAATGTCTTACACGTTTGTCAAAGCAATGGGTGGTAATGTGGGTGCTTCACTCGTGGAAAATGACAAGCTGGACTTAGCCCTTTCTTTAATTGCCGAAGCAAAAGAAAAAGGTGTAGAATTACTCATCCCGGTTGACTCTTTAAATGCGGATGCTTTCTCTAACGATGCCAACACTTCGGTTAGCGACATCGATAAAGTAGAAGATGGCTGGATGGGCCTGGATATTAGTGATAAAACTAAATCGCTTTACCGCGAAGCCATCCTAAGTTCTAAAACCATTCTTTGGAACGGTCCTATGGGAGTTTTTGAAATGGACAAGTTTGCTGAAGGGACTAAATTTGTTGCAAATGCCATTGCAGATGCAACAGCACAAGGAAGCTTCTCTTTAGTAGGTGGTGGAGATTCTGTTGCTGCTGTTAAAAAATTCAATATGCAAGATAAAGTAAGTTATGTTTCTACCGGTGGTGGGGCCATGCTCGAATATCTGGAAGGGAAAGAACTTCCCGGTGTTAAAGCCATAAACAACTAAAAAAAAGCGACTCAAATGAGTCGCTTTTTTTATCTATAAATTATAAATCATCCGTAATATCTTCTATATTCTCTTTCTGCTTTTCAAATTCTTCTAAAACATTCGGATAAAACTCTTGAGATTTAATTAATATCGGACTGTATAATACCGACGCATTTAACACCTCTTCTTTAACGATTCCAAATTGCTTATTCAATCGATCAAAAAATAGAAGAAGTACGGACAAAATTAAAAGTGCTTTCAGTCCCCCAAAAATTGCCCCCATCATACGGTTGATGAAGCCCAAAGCTACCATTTTAATAAGAAGCGTAAGAATTTTCCCCGTAAGGGTTACAACCAAAACAATAATAATGAACGTAAGCCCATACGATGCGAGTTGTAAATACGAAGTCTCTATTTCAACATAGTTACTTAAATACTCAAAAGTAAAAGATGAAAAATGCATCGCACCATAAATACCGGCTACCAAAGCCAGTAAAGAAGCGAGTTCAAGAATTAAGCCTTTGCTAAATCCACGATACAAACCATACAATACCGGCACTAATAAAACATAATCGAAATAATTCATTGGATAAATTTACACGTAGAAAAGAAGATTCCAAAGAAGATTGTACTTTTGTGGGAAATTTTTTTCAATATGAGAAATCCGGAATTAAAAGAAAAGTGGGAAAATTTAGTGACTTTTGTCTCTAAAGAGTTTGGCAATGGGGAAAAACTGGATCTTCAAGCCATCTTATTTCTTATTGGAATTCAAGAGCTGGGGCAGGGTTACAGAGCGTTTTCTAAAGAAGAAAAAACAGACTTACTACACATTGCCATTTGTCGTTTGCTAAGCTATTACGAATATTACGAATTAGAAGGCCGAGACAAAGACGGTTGGCCACACTATCAAACAAACGAAAAACTTCCTCCACTAAAGCCCGGCGAACAAACCATCTTAATGAAAGAAGCTGCGATATTATACTTTGAAGAAAGTGGCGTTATCTTTTAGTTGTTATAAACAACTAAAGTAATTTTCACTACCTTATCTTCTTCTAAATCCAATAAGTTCTCTCCCTTATAGTCTTCTGTTTCAACAACAACTTTTAGAATAGCCACATTATCGAACGAAAAGTAAACTTTCCCTTTGGCATCAGTTACTTTCGATATTTCGATTCCACTGGCAGGATTACCTACACCTGCAACCGTTCTTACAGTAACTCCAGGTATTGGGTTATTATCTATGTCAACCACAATTACCTCAGCTTCATAAAAATGATCTACTTCGCATGAGTTTAAACCAGTTAAGATGATAAACAGGGCAAAAAACAAGCCCATAATGCCTAATGATGTACGTTTCATATGTCCTTAATATTTAGTAATATTGCGCATTCCTAAGCGTCAAATATACAAATTTTCACTTACGGAATTTAACAGGATGAGATAAAGCAAAAACCATGCTAGACCAGATTAAGGAACACATAATTGAAGTAGAAAAATTCCAAGCCGACTCTGCGGAAGCCGTTGAACAGTTTAGAATTAAGTATTTAGGAAAAAAAGGTGTCCTTAACGACTTGTTTCTTGCCTTTAAAGATGTTCCAAATCAAGAAAAAAAAGCATTCGGTCAAACTTTAAATGAATTAAAAACAAAAGCTCAGGAAAAAGTTGATACTTTAAAAGAAGCTTTAGAACAAAAAGAAGACAATGCCGGTAGTGGTATTGACTTAACCATGAGTTCGGAGCCTATGCGTTTAGGTTCTCGTCATCCTTTATCTATTGTAAAAAACGAGATCATTGAAATTTTCGCTCGCTTGGGATTTACCATTTCAGAAGGCCCGGAGATCGAGGATGACTGGCATAACTTTAGTGCTCTGAACCTGCCGGATGAACACCCGGCTCGCGATATGCAAGATACATTCTTCATTCAAAGAGATCCTGACTACCTTTTAAGAACACATACATCTTCTGTTCAGGTTCGCTTTATGGAAAAAAATAAAGCACCAATACGAACTATTTCTCCCGGCAGAGTATTCCGTAATGAAGCTATTTCTGCCAGAGCACACTGTATTTTCCACCAAATTGAGGGTTTATACGTAGATGAGAATGTTTCTTTTGCAGATTTAAAACAAACACTTCTTCACTTTGCTCAAGAATTTTTCGGTAAGGAAACTGAGATTAGACTCAGACCTTCCTACTTCCCATTTACAGAACCAAGTGCCGAAGTAGATATTTCTTGTAATATCTGTAAAGGAGATGGCTGTAACATATGTAAGTACACCGGTTGGGTAGAAATTTTAGGTTGTGGTATGGTTGACCCAAATGTATTAGACAACTGTGGTATCGACTCTAAAAAATATACGGGATTTGCCTTTGGAATGGGAGTAGAGCGAATTACAATGCTTAAATATCAAATTAAAGATCTAAGATTCTTCTTCGAAAACGATGTTCGTTTCTTAGAGCAGTTTACAAGTGCTTAAAACAGCTGTCAGCCTTCAGCTTTCAGTCATTAGGTAAAAGGTATCAGGTACGAATTACGAATTTTAAACTGCCAACTGGTCACTGAATACTCTTTTAAACCAATTCAAAATCGAGTTGTTTTTTAACCAAATCTACATTGCGTACTCGAACTCTAAGTTGATCTCCTAACTGGAATTTCTTTCCATTTTTTCTTCCAACAAGACTAAAGGTTTCTCTATTCAACTCATAGTGATCATCTTTAAGGTCTCGCATAGACACCAAGCCTTCGCAAAGACTCTCTTCCAACTCAACAAACATTCCAAATTCGGTAACACCGGAAAC
>Ga0207964_1000216_pt1 | contig 18536 bp, 17 predicted proteins | sample Knorr_S23_td_250_FD_185608 | JGI IMG/M metagenome (GOLD analysis project Ga0207964, IMG submission 185608) | Marine microbial communities from Southern Atlantic Ocean transect - Knorr_S23_td_250_ad_251m_LV_A (SPAdes) (version 2) | ecosystem: Environmental > Aquatic > Marine > Oceanic | place...
ATCTATTCAAAAAGGTGAAATTCTCGGCTTGGTGGGTGAATCGGGCTCGGGCAAGTCTACATTGGGACGCTCTATATTGCAGTTGGCGCCTCTCACTTCGGGCTCGGTGCACTTTTCTGGCACACAGATTTCCAGTCTTGAGCCCAGCCAATTGCTCCCTTGGCGACGCAGACTACAGATGATTTTTCAGGACCCCTACGCTTCGTTAAATCCACGTATGACGGTCTATGAAACATTGGCAGAACCTCTTTTGTATCACGGTATCGCCAGCAAAAAGACGGTTGCCATGCAGGTGCAGCAGTTGATGGACGATGTGGGCTTGGCTAGATCTAGCGTACTAAAATACCCCCATGAGTTCTCCGGTGGTCAGCGTCAGCGCATTGCCATTGGTCGCGCTATCGCCACTGAACCAGACTTTATTATTGCCGATGAGCCAGTGTCGGCACTAGATGTGACCATTCAGGCACAGATTCTAACGCTGATTCTGAATTTAGTGGAACAGCGCAATTTGACTATGTTGTTTATTTCTCACGATCTCTCTGTAGTGCGCTCTATTTGCGATCGGGTGGCAGTGATGCATCGGGGTAAATTGGTTGAGGAAGGTAATACGGAGCAACTGTGGACGGAACCAAAAATGGACTATACCAAGGCGCTTTTAGAAGCTATTCCGCCGGCGAATCCCCCACAATAACGCCTGTCCCGCGCAAACCGCAGTAACCCTGTGGATTTTTGGCAAGATATTGCTGGTGGTAGTCCTCTGCATAGTAAAATTCTGGCGCCTCGCGAATTTCCGTGGTGATAGATCCACAGCCCAAATCTAGCAATAATTTTTGTACTGATTGAGCCGATTCATTGGCCTGCTGTAATTGAGATCTATCTGTGCAGTAGATAGCAGATCTGTACTGGGTACCACTATCATTGCCCTGTCGCATACCCTGTGTGGGATCATGGGATTCCCAAAACACCTTAAGTAATTCTGTATAGCTTTTAATTTGCGGGTCAAATACCACCAAGACTGCTTCGGTATGACCGGTTAACTCAGAACAGACTTCGTGATAGCTGGGGTTGGGCGTATAACCACCTGCATAGCCAACTGCGGTGGCAACCACACCGGATTGTTGCCAGAAACGCCGTTCGGCACCCCAGAAGCAACCCATAGCAAAGATTGCGGACTGTAAATGGTTGGCAAACGGACCCTGTATAGGCTGACCGGTAATAAGGTGAATATTATCAACTGGCATGGCCTGCTCTCTGCCTTCTAGGGCATCTGCGGGGGAGACCAATCTTTTTTTGATAAGCGCGTTAGTATCCATAATGTACTCAGCAGATCTATAACCCCACTGAAGGCAGTTGGATTTACAGTTGAGCTAAACCCAATTCAAGATCCTGCTTAATATCGGCAATATCTTCTAAACCAACAGCAATACGGATCAAACCCTCTTGGATACCCGCCTCTTGCTGTGCCTCTGCACTGAGTCGACCATGGGTGGTGGTCGCCGGATGCACTATGGTGGTCTTAGCATCGCCCAGATTAGCAGTTAGGGAAAGCATTTGTGTAGCATCTATAACTCGCCAAGCAGCTTCTCTGCCACCGTCGACACAGAAGGACAACACAGCACCAAAGTCGCTCTGCTGTTTTTTGGCCAAGCTGTGACCTGGGTGATCAGGCAACCCTGCATAGTAAACTTTGCTAACTTTGGGATGCTCAGCTAACCAACTGGCCAGTGCCTTGGCATTGGCTACATGAGCTTTCATTCTAAGGCTCAGTGTCTCCAATCCCTTGAGAAATATCCACGCATTAAATGGGCTCATTGTCGGCCCTGCGGAGCGCAAAAAACCTAGCACTTGATCCATAAGTTCAGCACTGCCAACCACAGCGCCACCCATTGCGCGACCCTGCCCATCTATATATTTGGTGGCGGAGTGCACCACTATATCAGCACCCCAGTTAAGGGGCTTTTGTAACACTGGTGTACAGAAGCAGTTATCCACTACCAATAGTGCCTGAGATTGTTTGGCCAATTGGCTCAGCGCCTCAAGATCGGCAATTTCGGATAAGGGATTGGATGGAGATTCACAAAACAACATCACTGTATTGTCTTTAACCACAGCTTGCCACGCCGATAAATCGGTCAGTGGCACATAGCTCACTTCAATACCGAATTTTGTGATGTATTTATCCATCATAACCCGCGTACTGCCAAATACATCCCGCGAGCAAATAATATGATCGCCAGATTTGAACAGCGCCATGATCACCGCCAAGATAGCCGCCATGCCAGAGGAGGTGGCTACAGCTTGCTCGCCCCCTTCCATTAGCGCAAGGCGTTGCTCAAAACTGCGCACGGTTGGATTGGTATAGCGCGAGTAGACGTTGGCCTCTATTTCATTACTGAAGCTCTGAGCCGCCATCTCGGCATTGTCAAATACATAGCTAGAGGTGAGAAACAGCGCCTCTGAGTGCTCATTCTCATGAGTCGGCTGATAACCACCGCGAATAGCTAATGTGTCCTGCTGATAATCTTTATGTTTTTTAGTCATATAATTATTCTATCAGAATCAACTTGCACTGTTGTTATGAATACCAATAACGGACTGTTTTTTATTATCTTCGGTTGGGTCTTGCTTTTGTTTGGCATCGTCGTTGCGCAATGCGTGAATGCGATCCAAATAGGATTCATCTACATCGCCAGTAATATACTCACCATTAAATACTGAACAATCGAAACGTTTAACCTCTGAGTTGCCCTCGGTGCCCGCGGCAATTAAATCCTCTAAATCTTGATAGACAATCCAGTCAGCGCCAATAATTTCGCCCACCTCATCATCGCTTCGACCATGGGCAATAAGTTCATCAGTGGTGGGCATATCAATGCCGTAGACATTGGGGTAGCGCACGCCAGGTGCCGCCGATACTATGTAGACTTTCTTGGCACCCGCATCTCTAGCCATCTGAATAATTTCTTTCGAGGTGGTACCGCGAACAATGGAATCATCTACTAAGAGAACATTTTTGCCGGCAAATTCGAGTTTGACTGCATTGAGTTTTTGGCGCACTGATTTTTTGCGCTCTTTCTGTCCCGGCATAATAAAAGTTCGCCCTATATAGCGATTTTTCATAAAACCTTCGCGAATTTTTACCCCCAAGCGCTCGGCTAGGGCCTGTGCTGAAACTCGACTGGTATCCGGTATGGGAATCACCACATCTATATCGTGATTGGGTTTTTCGCGGAGTATCTTGTCGGCGAGCTTTTCACCCATACGCAGTCGACATTTGTACACTGAAATATTGTCCATAAGGGAATCCGGACGGGCAAAATACACATGCTCGAAAATACAGGGCACCAACTGCGGATTTTCTGCACATTGCTGGAAATGCAATTTGCCATCGGCATCAATATATAATGCCTCACCGGGCTCTAGGTCTCGAATTAATTCAAATCCCAAGCCATCTAGCACCACAGATTCCGAAACTATGGCATATTCATCACCCTGTTCGGTACGACGTACACCAAAACATAGGGGGCGAATGCCATTGGGATCGCGAAATGCAAACATGCCATAGTTGGCGATTAATCCCACTGCCGCATAGGCACCGCTACAGCGTTTGTGCACTTCGGCTACAGCTGCAAAAATATCTTCACTGGTGGGCGCAAGCTTTCCACGCACCTGTAATTCATGGGCAAAGACATTGAGCAAAACCTCAGAGTCAGAATCTGTATTTAGATGCCTGAGATCAGTTCTAAAAATATGTTCGCGCAATTCATCATCATTGGTGAGATTGCCATTGTGCGCTATACAAATTCCATAGGGGGAATTGACGTACAGGGGCTGAGCCAATGCCGGTCCCGAACTGCCCGCCGTTGGGTATCGGCAGTGTCCAACACCTTTATGACCCACTAAACGCAACATATGACTGCGACGAAATACATCGCGCACCAAACCCTCACCTTTGCACTGATGCAACTCTCCATTGCTGTCAGTCACCATACCTGCAGCATCCTGCCCCCTATGCTGTAACATTGTAAGGGCATCATAAAGCCGTAAATTTACATCTGAAGTTCCAGATATTCCAACTACACCACACATGAGCTAAATCCAACCAGTTAATAAATATTTAATCTCAGCCACCGCATTTCTTCCCCATTCTTCAAAACTTTGAAATATGGGAATCAACGTCGACTCTTGCCACCAAAGGTCTTGATCTACAGGAATTGCCAACGGCAACATCACCACTATGGCCAATACAATCAGCAACCCTCTAAATACACCAAACACCAACCCCAGAGTCCTATCAGTGCCTCCAAGGCCAGTTGAAGAAACCAATTTCCCCAACAGGTAGTTTATTATGGCACCCAACAATAAGGTACCAACAAATAAGCCACCCCAAGCTACCAATTGACGCAGTGAGGCCAATTCAATCATATTGATCAGCAGAGCAGACAACTGTTCACTAAAGGTCATAGCAACCACATAAGCCAATAACCAAATAACCAGCGACATAGCTTCTTTTACAAACCCGCGCACTAGGCTTATCAGCCCAGAGATGGCGATAATAACTGCAATACCTATGTCTACAACTGCTATTTCCATAACCTATTTATCAACCACTCAGGGAACGTATTTATAAATCATCGACTCTGTGGCCAATAACTTGTCAATTTTGGCCTTGTCCGCTATGGTATTGCGCCGATCAATCTCGGGACCGATATACACCCGATGCATTGTTTTATTTTTAAGTTTTACAGTTTCTACAAATGCCTTGTACTGTTGACTCTGTAATGATTCTTTACGTTTTATAGCCGAGGCTCGCTGTTCAAAGCTACCCGCCTGCAAATACCATTTATAGGGCATACCCGATTTATCTAAACCATGGTAGGTGGTATCGTTTTCCGCCACTGGCTGTAATTTGTTTACATCGAAAACTGGCTGCACATCAGCCGCATCTACAACCGCTTGAGGCCGCTTAGCCACTGGGACTTCCGCGGCCACCAATCCGGGTGCAGGCGGAATTAGCGAGGTGCGGTCCACTTTTGAGGGATCGGTAAAATCCAGTAGCAGAGGCAGCAAAATAACACCTAAAATACCCAGAACTAGCGCACCTACAATTCGCTGTTTTAGCCCATCACTCAATTGAGTTCTCCTCTGATATTATTTGCAATACCGAAGCCACTGTATAAAAGGAACCAAATACCACTACCCTATCCCCATCGTCAGCCTGAGCAACGGCCGTTGCAAACGCCTCTGTAATACTGTTGCTCAATTTGCCTTCCAAACCAGCATTGTATAATAATTTTAATAGTGATTGTCCCTTTGTCGCCCGAGAAATACCGGTTAATTCTGCAATATTCCATACATCAACAATATCACTCAAAGCCTCTATCATCGATGTCCAATCTTTATCCTCAAGCACAGAGGCAACCGCTATTTTCTTACCTGCTTGAGTGGACAAATAGTCGGCCAATTCACTAGCTGCAGCAGGATTATGCGCCACATCCAGAATAATAGAAACACCTTTATAATTGAGTTTTTGCTGTCTTCCTATCAGTGTTACCTCATTCAGTGAAGAGCGACATTTTTCAGCATCTAGGGCACATCCAGCACTGACTAATGCCTGTAGAGCTATAGTTTTATTGGCTGGCAATAATCCATGGCAATTAAAATCAGCAAACTTTTCTGACTCAATACCTTTTAGCGATATTGAAAAACTTGTCTGCTGTTGAGAATAGGAAAAATCATGCCCCAACCACAGTGGGTTGGCATTGGTATCTGCGACCATGGCCTCAAACCCTTGGGGATAATCGCACTCGCCAATAATTAGAGGTCGATTGGCGCGCGCTATTCCGAGCTTTTCTCGAGCAATCTCCTCTCTTGTTTCGCCGAGCCACTGCTGATGATCTAGATCAATACTGGTAACAACTGCAATATCGCAGTCAATAATATTGGTGGCATCAAGTCGCCCCCCTAAACCCACTTCTAGGAGTAGATAATCCAGTTGGTGACGATCAAAAATAATCAGTGCCGCCAAGGTATTAAATTCAAAATAGCTAAGCGATATATCAGCTCTCAATGCCTCGATAGATTCAAAGGCAGAGACTATTATCTGATCGGATGCGGGCACACCAGATAGACAGATACGCTCGTTGTAGACTAAAAAATGAGGTGAGGTAAAGGTACCCACTGTATAGCCATGAGCCATAAGTACGGCCTGCATACTGGCAATACAGGATCCCTTACCATTGGTGCCAGCTACGGTAATGATCTTGGGGTTGCTGGTCTCGGTTCTCTGCGACTGATAGCGTTGCCAAACTGTGGCAACTCTATCCAACCCCAAATCTATTTCACTGGGGTGTCTGGTCTCCAGAAGCTGTAGCCAATCCGCTAGACAGCGGTCAGTCATCGGCAGGTTCTGGCTGATTGGTCAGCTTGGAAAGAATACTGGCTAGACGATCTCGCATCTGATGGCGACTAATAATCATATCTATATGACCTTTTTCCAATAAGAACTCACTTCTCTGAAAGCCTTTAGGCAGTTTCTGACGAATGGTTTGTTCAATAATATTGGGGCCAGCAAACCCTGCGCGCGCGCCGGGCTCGGCAACATTGAGGTCGCCCAGCATAGCCAAGCTTGCAGATACACCACCGTAAACCGGATCAGTCATCACCGAAATATAGGGGACACCGGCCATTTTAAGACGCTCGAGGACAGCGCTAGTTTTGGCCATTTGCATCAGAGAAATCAATGCTTCTTGCATACGCGCACCACCAGTGGCAGCAAAGCAAATAAAGGGAATTTTTTGTTCCAAAGCAACGGTGGCTGCACGGGTAAACTTCTCCCCCACAGCATAGCCCATAGAACCACCATGAAAGGCGAATTCAAAGGCGCAGGAAACTATAGGCATAGTTTTAAGGCTGCCGCTCATAGCGACCAAAGCATCTTTCTCGCCGGTTTTTTTCTGCGCGTCAGAGAGTCGATCTTTGTATTTTTTTACGTCCTTAAACCGCAATCTATCTACCGCAACAATATCAGCGCCTATTTCTTCTCGACCCTGCTCGTCTAAAAAGATATCAAGTCTACGTCGAGCACCAATACGCATATGATGTTCGCACTTAGGGCAGACATCTTGATTGCGCTCAAGCTCTGGACGGTAAAGGGGTGCCGCACATTTTGGGCACTTTTTCCACAAGCCCTCTGGAACAGCGCTTGAGCGGTTATTGTTAGTTGATACCGGACCCGTAGGTCGGATGCGTTTCAGCCAATCCATCAATCTACCTTTAACTATTTATCCAATGCTTTTGTAACCAAGCGAACTTGGGCGCTATTCTATCACGAGATATCGCTGCTCGCGATGCCATGACAGGGTATTTTAAATACTTATGTCGCTTTTATTGCAAATTTTCTTGGCGATTACTGGCCCTTGGCACAGGCAATAAACGCCGCAACTTTATCCGCATCTTTAATGCCCGGCTCAGACTCAACACCACCGCTAACATCAACCATATGGGGTTTGATCAGGTCAACCGCTGTGCCTACATTGTCTGGCGTTAACCCCCCAGCGAGAATTAGCCGATAGTCGGTCGTAGTGGGTAGTCTTGTCCAGTCAAAGCTGTGACCGGTACCTCCGTAGAGATTATCGCTCCAAGCATCAAATAAGAACCCACCTTGAGCATTGTATGCAGCCACTTCAGCATCTATATCCAACCCTTCCCGCATACGGATAGCTCGAACAAACGGATAGTTAAATTGGTGACAAAATTCTGCACTTTCATCGCCGTGGAACTGTATAAAATCTGGTTTTACCTGTTCTATTACTCGATTAACTAGAGCTTCACTGGGATTGACCAAAAGTGCGATAGCCAAAGTCGGCTTGCTAATCACAGATCTTATTTGTGCTGCTTGCTGTACATCCACGTAGCGCGGGCTTTTCTCATAGATCACCAAACCCAAGGCATCGGCGCCCTGCTGTTGAACCATCAATGCTTGCTGTGGACTGGTGATACCACAAATTTTAACCAAAACTGTCATTGTTTATTCTTCAAGTTTATCTAGTTTTTCGGGCAAAAATACCGGCCCTTTAGGTAGTTGTGGCAATCCAAGATAATCTGGATACTCAACATCCACCAAATATAACCCATCGGCGGCGGCTGTGGCAGCACTATTACATCGATTGCCCTCAGCTAGGAGTTGCTCTATCCACTGAGATGGTTTGCGACCCAACCCCACCTCTAGTAAAGAGCCCACTATATTGCGAACCATATGCAATAGAAACGCATTGGCGGTCACTTCAAAGATTATCAACTTGCCCCGTTGATGTATTCTAGCACTATGCACATTGCGAAATGAGGAGTTGGATTGACAACCAGAGGCACGGAAGGCGGAATAATCACGCTCTCCCAGCAGATATTGGCAAGCATTATCCATTGCAGATGCATCTAATGGTTTTTTTATCCAAGTAACCGACTTAGCCATAATTGCCGGTCGAGTGGTGCTGTTATCTATAACGTATCTGTAGGTTCTCGACAGAGCGCTAAAACGAGCGTGAAAATCTTTGCATACTTTATCGGCCCAAACCAGTGCAATACCATCGGGTAGCTGACTATTGGCACCCTGCACCCAACTGTAGCCACTACGCTGAACTGGGGAATCAAAATGTACGACCTGATGACTGGCGTGAACAGCCGCATCGGTACGCCCCGCACAACCCACTGTAATAGCGTTGTCGGCCACATAACTTAGCGCCTTCTCCAATTCCTGCTGAACGGAAGGACTGTGCTTTTGCCTTTGAAAGCCACAGTATTCAGCGCCCTGATACTGCAAAATGGCCGCATAGCGAGTTATACCGCTGGGAAGCTGTTGCTTGTCGGGCATTTTACAACCCGCTGTATATAACCAATCAGACACCAAATCTCCTAGATTTCAATACTATCTAAAATTGCCCGCGCCTTGGCTTTACCATCGCTATCAGCTTCACTGATAACTTCTTCTAAAACTGATTGGGCATTTTCAATATCACCCATTTCAATACACAGCATTGCCATATCAAGCCTGATCTTAACGGGGTCGAGATCAATGGTATCATCATCGTCAAATTCAACCGCCTCATCATCTTCGGGCAGTGGCTTCTCCGCCTCTTGGTTTAGCTGATCCTGCAGTGCTTGCTCGCCGGGAAGATCTGTTTCTTCTGTAGCAATCTGCTGAGCCTGAGCCTTATCATCTGCATGATTTTCGTGATTAAACACATCATCGCCATGACTACTGGCAAAGGGACCATCCAGAACTGACTTTGTTAATTCATCAGCATCTGCCTGATCATCTTTTGATGGCTGCTCTTGTGCTTCGGACGAAAAATTTTCTGCCTCGCTTTTGATACGCCTAGAGTTACTTCGCCACAGGGCCAATATCACTACCACTAACGCCAAAACGAATACCCAGAGATCCACCGGCAACTGTTGCGCGCGAACCAACCAATCTTTAAGTTGCTGAGCGTCTATATTAAAAACAGGTCGCTGCTGATCGAGCTCTACCAATTCAGCTTCAACCGCCGTTTGCACCTCGGGCTCCTCAACCAAAGTATGGCTGTCTACTGAATCAGTCTGCAAGGAATCGACAACGGGCAAACTGGGTGACTCGACCATAGTGGCTGGGGGTAACTGTTCTTCTGGCACTGATTGTTCTTCAGATGCTAGCTGATCTTCTGACACTGGTTGCTGTTGTGGAACTGACTGTTCTTCTAGTACTGGTTGCTGTTCTGGAACTGACTGCATTTCCCGATCAGAGACTTCTTCCTGCGGTATCTCAGGTTGCGCCTGAGTCTGAACTTCAGCATCCTCTGTTGCTCCATCATTTTCGTCAGACACAGTGGGCTGATTATCTATAATGGGAATCAACGTAACTTTGGGTATGCTTGGAATGGAACTGGTTTCCGATATCGCAACCACAGGGTCAGCTTTATCTTCAGCGACCGATGTAAAGTTAATCACATAGCCCTTGCGCAACCTAGTGCTATCACCATCCAGAAAGGCATCCGGATTGGTGGCATATAAACGATCCATAGTCGCGACTATAGTCATATGACTGGGGCGCAGGCGCTTTGCTATATTCCACAATGTATCTCCCGCCACCACTCTGTGCTGATAGATGCGCGGTTGAGCCACTTCTGGCTTGCCAATAGAGCTTGATTCAAATACTTGTTTATGTGGCTGATCTTCCGCCTCATAGGGGTTGCGCAACAATCTATATTCGCGAATCACCCTACCTTCGGGTAAGTCTAGCTGAACTAAAAAATCTATATAGGGTCTGTCTATAGGTTTATCGGCGGCGACCTCAACAACAAGATCTCCCAACGAATTTGTAACTATAGATAACCCCACTTCAGCCAGATAGGTATCTCTGGTTAAGCCAGCCTGAGCAAACATAGCATCAGAGGCAAAACTAACCTCTATACCCTCTTCAATACTGATATCAGTCTGACCTACAGGTATCTGCGCCCGCAGGGGTTGTCCAGCTGTAGAGAGCATATCAATTTCACCGAGACGCAACTCAGCCATAGCAAATGAACCGCAAAATAAGCAGAAAAATGCTATTATTTTAGCTCTAACCCCTTGGGGGCCTACTCTGCGACTGGATTTATGATCCATATTTACACCCACTATAAGTTGACAGTCTCGACGAATTATTCAGCAAAATAAACTAAAAACCAACTGCCTATTTTTATCAAACCAGTTTTATCGCTCAATTAAAATCCGCAACATACGACGCAAAGGCTCAGCAGCACCCCATAGCAACTGATCACCAACGGTAAACGCCGATAAGTACTGATCGCCCATATTCATTTTGCGCAATCTGCCTACAGGCACAGTCAGTTTCCCTGTCACAGCCGCAGGCGTTAGATTGGCAACTGAATCTTCCTTGGTATTGGGAACAAATTGAGCCCACTGGTTAGCCTCGGCCAACATAGCTTCAATTTCATCCATAGGTACATCTTGCGTCAGCTTGATGGTCAATGCCTGACTGTGACAGCGCATCGCCCCAATTCTCACGCAGAGCCCATCGAGAGGAATAGGTTTATCTTCTAGACCAAGAATTTTGTTAGTTTCTGCCTGATTCTTCCACTCCTCTCGGCTCTGACCATTTTCTAGCTGCGAGTCTATATAGGGCAGTAAGCTACCCGCCAGTGGAAAGCCCCAGTTATCTACGGGAAAGTTATCACTGCGCAAAGTGTCGGTTACCTGACGATCAATATCGAGAATTGCCGATGATGGATTGGCTAATGCGCCAGATACAGAATCTTCAATCACACCCATCTGCGAGATAAGTTCACGCATATTTTGTGCGCCGGCACCCGAGGCCGCCTGATAGGTCATGGAACTGGCCCACTCCACCAAATTGGCATTAAATAAGCCACCCAGCGCCATAAGCATTAGACTAACTGTGCAATTACCGCCGATATAATCTTTTACACCATTGGCCAAACCGTCTTCAATGACCTTTGAATTCACAGGATCAAGCACAATGATAGAGCTATCCTTCATACGCCGTGCAGAAGCCGCATCAATCCAGTACCCCTGCCAACCACTTTTGCGCAATTGCGGGTAAACCTGCTTGGTAAAATCGCCACCCTGACAGGTGACAATAGCATCCATCTGCGCCAGCGACTCTATATCGAAAGCACTTTTCAATAGCGGGATCTCAACACCCACATCTGGGCCTTTTTGTCCCGCCTGAGAGGTGGTAAAGAATACCGGCTCTATATCTTTAAAGTCAGATTCTGCGCGCATACGCTCCATAAGTACGGAACCCACCATACCGCGCCAACCTATAAATCCTATTTTTTTCATGGATAAAACCTTTTCTCAATCGTTTTACAAAAATTATTTATAGGGCTGCAACCACTGCATCACCCATCTCAACTGTGCCCACTAACTGATTGCCTTCAGTCTGTATATCAGCAGTCCGCAAACCACTATCCAGAACAGTGCTAACCGCCTGCTCTATAGCATTGGCCGCCTCAGGTGCGTCCAGTGAATAGCGCAACATCATGGCCACTGACAGTATGGTGGCCAGCGGATTGGCAATCCCTTTACCAGCAATATCCGGTGCCGAACCATGACAGGGCTCATACATACCACCCCCATCTTTATCTAGCGATGCCGAGGGCAACATACCAATCGAGCCGGTTAACATAGCGGCTGTATCCGATAAAATATCGCCAAACATATTGCCAGTAACCACCACATCAAACTGCTTGGGATTCATCACCAACTGCATGGCGGCGTTGTCCACATACATATGGCTAAGTTCTACCTCTGGGTAGTCCGATGCCATTTCACTGATTACTTCACGCCAAAGTACGGTGGCTTCAAGCACATTGGATTTATCCACTGAACACAAACGCTTATTGCGCACCATCGCCGCTTCAAACGCCATTTTACCTATGCGTCGGATTTCCGACTCGCTGTATTTGTAGGTGTTATAACCTTCGCGTTGACCATCTTCTAGGGTGCGAATGCCCCGTGGCTCACCAAAGTAAATACCACCTACTAATTCACGCACAATAAGAATATCCAATCCAGAAACAAACTCTGGTTTTAAAGAGGATGCGTGGGCCAATTGCGGATACATAATCGCAGGGCGTAAATTGCCGAACAAATCTAATTCAGAGCGAATAGTTAGCAAGCCTTTTTCTGGGCGCAAATGTCGCTCCACATTATCCCATTGGGGACCACCAACCGCACCCAACAAAATGGCATCGGCACTGCGCGCCTTATCCAAGGTTTGCTGAGGGCAAGGTGAACCCTCGGCATCCAATCCCGCACCACCCAAGTGGGCATAGTCCAGCTGAATATTAAGTTGAAACTTTTTATCCACGCGCTGTAAGACTTTAACCGCCTCAGCGACTATTTCTGGGCCTATATTGTCCCCTGGTAAAATTAATACATTGTTGCTCATTATTTAATTGCTCCAAATACCCAAGGATGCGCCTCGGCACGCTTTTGCTCATAGTCTCTGATGGCATCGGCTGACTGTAAGGTCAAACCAATTTCGTCCAACCCCTGAATAAGACAGTCCTTGCGAAACTGGTCGACTTCAAAGTTGTATTCAGCACCACTGGGACTGATAACTTTCTGCTCCATCAGATCAATGGTCAACTGATAGCCCTCAGTGGCAGCCATTTCATCAAACAGAATATCTACCTGCTGTTCGGTAAGAATGACTGGAAGCAAGCCATTCTTAAAGCAGTTATTGTAAAAAATATCCGCATAACTGGGGGCGATAATGGCTCTAAAACCATAGTCTTCCAACGCCCAGGGGGCATGCTCGCGACTGGAACCACAGCCAAAATTTTTGCGCGCCAAAAGAATCGACGCATTGGCGTAACGCGACCAATTCAGAGGAAATTCCTTATTTAAAGGGCGCTGACTGCAGTCCTGTCCGGGCTGACCTTCATCTTGGTAACGCAATTCATCAAACAAATTGGGGCCAAAGCCACTGCGTTTAATCGATTTCAGGAATTGCTTGGGAATAATCATATCCGTATCCACATTGGCGCGATCCATAGGCCCTACAATGCCCTGATGCTGAGTAAATGCTCTCATGACTGCTCTCCTACAAATTCGCGCACATCAACAATATGGCCGGTAATCGCGGCGGCGGCAGCCATCGCTGGGCTCATTAGGTGCGTGCGCCCACCATTGCCCTGACGGCCCTCAAAGTTGCGATTAGATGTCGAAGCACAGTGTTCACCAGCTCCCAGCTTATCTGCATTCATCGCCAAACACATGGAACAACCCGGCTCTCGCCAATCTAATCCTGCTTCAATAAAAATCTTATCCAATCCCTCTGCTTCTGCCTGCGCCTTAACCAACTGCGATCCGGGAACCACCAATGCCTGTTTTATAGAACTGGCTACTTTATGCCCTTTCACCACAGCGGCAGCGGCACGCATATCTTCAATACGGGAATTTGTACAGGAACCAATAAATACCCTATCCACATCCACTGAGGTAATCGGCGCACCACCCTTAAGTCCCATATACTCCAAGGCGCGCTCAACACCTTTTTGTTTGACCGGATCTGTCTGATCTTCAACCTTGGGAATAACCGCAGTAACCGGCACTACCATCTCTGGCGAAGTACCCCAAGACACCTGAGGCGCTATATCTTCACCATTGATAACTACTTCTGTATCAAATACCGCATCTTTATCGCTGACCAATGTGCGCCAATAGTCCGCCGCTTGCTCAAACATTTCACCGCTGGGCATAAACTGTCGACCTCTGCAGTATTCGACGGTTTTTTCATCAACTGCAACCAAACCGACGCGAGCACCTGCCTCAATAGCCATATTGCACACGGTCATACGCCCCTCAATGGACATATCGCGAAATACAGAACCGGCAAATTCTATGGCGTGACCATTACCACCCGCCGTGCCAATTTCACCAATAATCGCCAACACCACATCTTTAGAGGTAACACCCAAACCCAAAGTGCCCTCCACAGTGACGCGCATATTTTTCATTTTTTTGCTGACCAAACATTGAGAGGCCAAAACATGCTCCACCTCAGAGGTACCTATACCATGAGCCAAGCAAGCCAAGGCGCCGTGGGTTGCGGTGTGAGAATCGCCACAGACCACCGTCATGCCGGGCATGGTGGCACCCAACTCAGGACCCATCACATGCACAATACCCTGACCCATTTCATTCATTTTGAATTCTTTGATGCCAAAATAATCGCAATTATCATCTAAGGTTTTTACCTGAAGCCGCGATGTGACATCTGGAATACCCTCCACACCTGCCGCTCGCTCAACGGGATCTGTAGAAATATTATGATCTGGGGTAGCCACATTGGTATCTAGACGCCAAGGCTTGCGCCCTGCGATACGCAGACCCTCAAATGCCTGTGGCGAAGTCACTTCATGAAGAATATGGCGATCTATATATAAAAGGGCAGAACCATCTGTATTCTGCTTCACCAAATGACTATCCCACAACTTGTCGTAGACTGTTCTTGCCGACATATCTGTCTCCTAACCTATTATTGCAGTTATTTTACTATTGATTTATTATGAAATAAATTCATATTTTTCATATTTATGATTCCATATAGGAATCTAGGGTGGTCACTTTGGATAATCAGTGTTTACAAGCATTTGTTAGTGTCGCGGAATGTGCCTCATTTTCTGTGGCCGCAGAACGCTTGCACCTTACTCAATCAGCAGTGAGTAAACGCATTGCAATTCTGGAACAGCAGGTGGGGAAAAAACTATTTGATCGCATTGCCCGCCAAGTAACGCTTACCGAAGCCGGCAATGCCCTTCTGCCCAGAGCAAAACATATTTTGCAGGAATATGAATCGGCTATTCAGGCGCTCAACGACCTATCGGGAAAGGCTCAAGGGGTATTGCGAATAGCTATTAGCCACCACTTAGGCTTGCACCGACTGCCACCTATTTTGAAAATTTTTGCGCGCCAGTATCCCATGGTCAATCTAGATATTGAGTTTATGGATTCAGAAAAGGCCTACGAGCAAGTTCTTCACGGTCAATCGGAGGTCGCGGTTATTACCTTAGCACTGGATAGCCATCAAAATATTTTCAGCAAAAAAATCTGGACTGATCCATTGCGATTTATCTGCGCTTCAGACCATCCATTGACGAAAATCGAGGTGCCCAATCTAAATGACTTATCGCAATACCCAGTAATATTACCCGGCCTTAACACCTATACAGGACGCATTATCCAAAATTTATTTGATTCACAGGACATACCCCTAAAATCAACTCTGTCTACCAATTTCTTGGAGACTATTAGCACTATGGTGGAAATAGGTTTAGGTTGGAGTGTACTTCCCGAGACATTGGTTAAAAACCTCCATGTGATGACGCCAGACTACACTGAAGTTGTTCGAGAATTGGGCTATATACACCATAGAAAACGCAGCCTATCCAATGCGGCGGTTGCCTTTTTGCAACTATTAGAAAACTCAAGCCAAATCAATTAGTCTAAACAATCATAACCAATTAGTGGGCCGCCTGACTGCGCTTAAATTTCTCTACCATTTGCGCTCGTTCTTCCCAGCTGGGGTGGGTTGAAAGATACTCCCATTTGGAGTCACTAACAACTTCGTCAGACTGATGATTTGACGCCTGTTGATCAGGGGTATCGTACTCATTAGCCATATGTTCAGCTAAGGAAGAAAAATAATTAAGATCAATATTATGGCTATGCATTTGTTGCAGAGCGTAATGATCTGCCTCACTCTCAAAATCACGCGAATAGGCCATATCAGCCAACAATGTGGGTAGTGCTGAAATAATATCCAGTGAAGCTGAATCGCCAATCAGAAAAAATAACATAACGGTAAAAACAGTATCCTGAATAGCGCGACGCAATAGATGCTTGTGCTCTAAATGACCCAGTTCATGTAATAACACCGCCACCAATTCATAATCGTGCTCAACCAGTTTAATGAGATCGTCGGTAATAACTATTTGACCACCGAACAATGCAAAGGCATTGGCGCCCACTCCCGACCTAAAATACAATGCCGGCGCGACAACAGAATCACCGTCTAGGCGGCGAGTATAGTCTTCAATATAAGGGTTGAGTAAATTATAGACTCTCTGCTGTTCTTCTTTGTCTAGCTGACTGGGATCAAAAAAAGTCGCATCCAGCAAATCAAGGTCTGAACTAGAAGAAGCCATTAGTCCCTGCGGCATATTGAATGCTACAGTTTTAGCAAACTGAGGCACACCGTATACTGTAGCACCCCAAACCACAGCCAACGTAACCAAACAAGCCGCTACTACTATCAACAGCCGCGACTCTAACTTATGTATTAACGAGCCCGAACCTGAAGATACACCTGCAACCAAGACATCTATGGCATCATTATTTTCAGTTACAAACTGTTGGCCATCTGGAAAATCCACGGTTCGAGGCGTGTTGCCAATGCGAGAACTAATCCGCAACTCAGATAGATCTAGGCTAATAATTTCCACACCATCTAAGTCGCAGATAGTTACTTTTTTTGATAAATCAGCACGACAATGGGACTCCAATCGAGATGCCACTCTTTTGGATGTTTTGCCATCTAAAAAATAACCCTCAATGGTCATAATCTAACTTGCGAAATCAAACACATCACCCAGCTGTTCTCCAAGGGCGCTGACATTCTCTTTTTCCGCGGCAGTAAAGTCTTCTAGGGAACCATCGACTTTCATCTCTATGCAACTGCAAAAATACTTTGCCATTCTTACCTTAGCCGCCGCGTGGTAGAGACCCAGGGTTAGAACAATCAGCAACAGGTTAGTTAGCAATACCATTGCATAGCCGGAAAGCGTTATATTTGCCTCAAATCCATGTTTGGCCAAGGTGGAACGTGCATAAAATAGATTAGCGGTGGCAACAAACCAATAGAGATATGCACCTACATAAACAAACGGTAGCAGAAAAACAAAGCTTGAACCCAGTATTAAAGAGAGAATAAGGCACAACACCCCCAAACCCACTAGGTGGAAGAAGATCATATAATACTCTTTAGCGGTGGCATTAAATTCAAACTGAGTGGCACCATAGGCACTTTTACCAACAGTATATTTGTTGAGTTCTTTTACCGCCACTGGGTAGAAAATACCCAGAGTGGTTATCGTCAAGAGCGGAAAAACAACCAACACTTCAAAAGCTGCTCCATAAGTACCATTAAATCTAAACTGAATATTTTTATAGGCAGTATTTCGAAGCTGGAATGACCTAGATGCATTAAAAATATAAGGGGTCACAAAAACACTTAGGATAATCAGCAAGAATGATAAAATAGGGCTCGTATAAAAGAGAAAAGAAACCGCAATAAAAATCGCTACAGCTATAATACGACCTTTAAGTATCTGCAATGGCTCAGCAAGATAGGCAAATGAATCACCATTGAGGTAAGTATTGGAATAAAAATAACGTCGATTCCTTACCGTGGCCCAAGCGGAGTAAATACCCAAAGTTAGGATAGTGAGCAATATATTGACTATCCAGATTTTAAAATACTCCAGACCATCGCCGCGAAACTCAAAGGGAATATTGCGGGATTGAGTGTTTTCTATACTATTTTCCTGTGTCTCACTAAGTGCATCCGCCATAAGTGGCTCCAAAAATATGTAAATGGAATTTAACTGGACATAATAAAATTATAATTATCTATTTCCACGGGATCCAAAAAGCGAAAACAGACATCCAAGTCAGGCAGACAGTCAATGCACGCAACGCAGAAAAGCGTAACTCAAAATTACACTAAGGAATAGCCATTAGCAATAATAACTAAGTATTACCTTGATCGGACTCAAGGGCGGCAATCAGGTCGGTAAACTCTTCGCTGTTCTCTGGGTTTAACTTTAGAAGCAATTTGTGCGACTCCAAAACCTGTCTGCGCACATCATTCACCTCGGCGGGCACCATATCGAGGCTGCGAAGCTCTATTTCAAACGCATCTGGTGTCTGTTGAAAAATATCAATAATCTCATCAATACCCATACATTCGA
>Ga0207964_1000218_pt1 | contig 18150 bp, 14 predicted proteins | sample Knorr_S23_td_250_FD_185608 | JGI IMG/M metagenome (GOLD analysis project Ga0207964, IMG submission 185608) | Marine microbial communities from Southern Atlantic Ocean transect - Knorr_S23_td_250_ad_251m_LV_A (SPAdes) (version 2) | ecosystem: Environmental > Aquatic > Marine > Oceanic | place...
CCATCATTCCAAGAGAATTTCTTACAGCACGACACTCCCTGTTAACCGCCTGATGCATATCTTCACCATTTATTGGATAGAACCAGGGCCTATACCACTGACCAACTACTTCGAATTCGGCACCGCTATTGACATGAGAGTCATGGATAGTGGTGTATCTTTGTGGATCGAAAAAATCTCCGACTTCTCTTCCAGCCATCGCTCCAAAATCAACTCCTGTATAAGCTGGTCTGAATGTTGTGGTGCCCACCTCTGACGTAGGTGAATCAAGAAATTCAGCAGCAACTGCAATACCGTTGATATTGCCAGTTTTACCCTGGTCGGTTCCAAAGCCCATAGCTGTATATCTTTTAATATGCTCTATTGATCGATACCCCTCTCTGATGGAAAGTGCAATATCCGTTGTGGTGACATCATTTTGAAGGTCAATAAAGACTTTTGGCTTATTGAGAATTTCAAGTGGAGTAAAAAACTGATCAACATTGAAATAATTAAAACTTTGGCTACTGAGTTTTTCTTGATCAAACTGATTGCCCTCGCCCAAAGATTGAAGAGTCAATTGAGCTTTATTTTTTGCATCTACTATTGCATCTTTCCAAAAACCGACAGAATTGACAGCGCCACATAGCTGTCTATTTTTGCGCTCTTTTTGAGGCAAGAATGCTTGTGAATTTTCATTAAAATATGTTTTACCACCGCAGTGGCAATCCAAATGAACGACTGGATTAAAGCCTCCAGAGGTTGCCAACAAATCACAACTTAAAGTCTTAGTCTCGCTGGTTATCCTCCATTTAGATTTCCAATGAGGTGGTTTGGCTTGCATTTCTACCTGAGAGATGTCAATGCCAGTTACTCGACTTTTTCCTTTTGCCTTAAGAACAGCAAACCCCTGAAAAACTTCTATACCTAGATCTATTGCTTGAATAACAGTATTACTTTCGTTACCAGGAGCTCTGACATCAATCACCTTTGACTTAACATTATGCTGACTTAAATCCATTGCAGTGTTATAGATACTGTCATTATTTCCATATAAAACAACTTCTTTCCCAGCAACTACATTGAACTCATTTAAATATCGCCTCACAGATTGACCTAGCATAATATTTGCCAAATCATTTCTTTCAAATAGCATTGGACGCTCATGTGCTCCAGTGGCTAGAATGACCTCTTTTGTCCTAATCTTATGTAACAATTTTCTAGCCGACTGACCACTCTCATTAATCGTTGACTGTCCAGTGGCATTAGTCTGCAAAACTTCAATATAGTTATGGTCATACCAAGCATATGCAGTTGCAGATGTTAGAATTTTCAGCCGTGGATTTTCTTCATCTCTAAACTCTATTAGTTTGTCTTTAGTTTCTTGATACCATAGAGTTGCTGATTGATCAGTTGTGACTTCATTGGTTAATTCACCTCCCAAATTCTCTCGCTCATCAACCAAGATTACTCTGATATTTTTGGAACTAGTAAGAATTTCCAGAGCCGCACTCATTCCTGCGACACCGCCACCAATCACAAGAACTTCGGCATGTTGAAAAATATGATCATATACATCCTCATCAATCTCTGAAGGTGCTTTTGAAAACCCTGATAAAGACCTTAGACGATCTTCAACAATTGACCAAATTTTTTGCTTGATAAATGTTTTATAGTAAAAACCAGCGGGCATAAAGCGATGCAGTGGTTTAATCATGGCACGAAAGTCAAACGAATTTGGGTTACTTGAACTCACTGCACTGAGGCCATCATAAAGCATGACCTCTGTGGCCTTCATATTTGGCGTATACCTTCCTCCAATCTCAAGTGAAACTAAGGCATTTGGCTCCTCAACTCCAGCCCCAATAATTCCTCTCTTGCGTCCATATTTGAAACTTCTTGCATAATATAAAACATTATTTGCTATTAACGCTGACGCTAAGGTATCACCCTTAAAGCCTTTGTAGGCTTTATTATTAAATACAAAACTTAAAGGTTGAGTGTAATCAACAAGATTACTTTGAGGATTCTCTAATCTCATGACACGTTCTCACTATTTATTTCTTCAAAAGTCGCTACTTCTAAAACTTCATGAGTAATGGTAGATCTTTTGACTAAAAAATATTTTCGACATCCAGAACTATGAACCCATTGCTCCCAATGATTACCCTTATGATTAGTCCTATAAAATACATAATCAGCCCACTCTTCATCACTCAAGGCTTCAGGATTCTCGGGTCTTGCTATAAAAGCTTCTCCAGCAGGTGAAAATTCATTCTGGTCTCTAGATTCTTTGCAATATGGACAACGGATCAAAAACATAAAATTACCTTCTATTAAAACTAGTGAGCTACGCCAGCTGCGCCATGCTCATCAATAAGGGCTCCAGTTGTGAAGCGATCAATATGAAATGGCACTGCTAAATCATGCTGCTTATCCTGAGCAATGGTATGAGCAAAAACATTGCCAGAACCTGGTGTAGCCTTAAATCCACCAGTTCCCCATCCACAGTTAAAGTAAAGCCCTTCAACCTTTGTTGGACTAATAACAGGGCATGCATCTGGGCAGACATCCACAATGCCGCCCCATTGTCGATTCATTCGAACTCGAGAAAAAATTGGAAATAATTCAAGAATTGCAGCGGCGCAGTGCTCGACAATTTTAGCGCTACCACGTTGGGCATATGAATTGTAGCCATCAATACCAGCACCAATCACTAAATCACCCTTATCACTCTGACTCACATATCCATGAACAGCATTGGACATAACAACAGTATGAAGAATTGGTTTCAAAGCCTCCGACACGAAAGCCTGCAATGGATGACTCTCAACTGGTAATCTTAATCCAGCCATTTTGGCTATTACAGATGAGTGACCAGCACTAACACATCCAACTCGATCCGCCATTATATCGCCCTGTGTTGTTTTTACACCTTTGACTCGACCGTCCTCGACTTCAATGCCAACAACTTCGCAATTTTGAATGATGTCAACACCGAGATTTGAAGCGGCACGAGCAAAACCCCAAGCTACTCCATCATGTCGAGCAACTCCTCCACGCGCCTGAAATGAAGCACCCATAATTGGATACCTTACATTTTTTGATGTATTGATTATTGGAATTTGTTCTTTAATTTCTTTATGATCAACAACAACAGCATCGACACCATTTAATACGTTGGCATTCACTCTCCTTTCAATATCTCTCATGTCTTGAAGAGTGTGCCCAAGGTTGTAAACACCTCTTTGACTAAACATAACATTGAAATTTAAATCCTCACTTAATCCTTCCCAAAGCCTCATTGAATGCTCATAAAGACTGGATGCCTCATCTCTTAAATAATTAGATCTAATGATAGTTGTATTCCTTCCAGTATTTCCTCCGCCTATATAGCCCTTCTCAACTACAGCAACATTAGTAATGCCGCACTCTTTTGCCAAATAATAGGCTGTAGCAAGGCCATGTCCACCACCTCCAATGATGATGACATCATATTTTGATTTGGGCTTTGATGATGGGATAGCTTTATCCCAATCTTGGTTAGCTAAACCTGCTTTTAATAGTGAATACCATGAATATTTTTTTTGCATAACTTTAACTCAACTAATAATCTATAAATCAAGCACAATATCACTCGTTGGATAAGAACAACAAGTCAAAATATATCCTTCTTTTTCATGTGACTTTAAAAGTCCACCTTGAGCATCCATTTCAACGGTACCATCAAGCATTTTAGTTCGACAAGTTCCACACAAACCTTGCGAGCATGCAAATGGAACAGTAAGACCCTGTTTTTGAATGGAAACTAAGATACTTGTATTGCTTCCACAAGGCAAAACATCTCCGCTCTTTGACAGGGTGACATTATATTCATTTATTTCACTTTCTGTAACTTTATGTTCCGGCAAATCTACATTGATTGCCATATTTTTTTGGGCTGTTGAACTCTCGATATCAAAGCTCTCTTGATGATAGAAATTCATATCATAGTTAGCTGATACAAGTATTTTTTTTACATTTTGCATATAAGGTTCTGGACCGCAGCAATAGATTTCACGCTCAGCAAAATCTGGAACGAGATCGATGAGCATCTCATGGCTCAAAAAACCTGTCGGTCCGAGCCAGTCCTCACTAGCAATATCACAAACATAATGTCTTTTAAAATGGTTTTGACTTGATTCATAAAAATCAAGCTCATCTTTTGAAATTAAATCTTTTCCAGACTGAGCATTATGGATAAATACAATATTTGCATCAATTGAGAGATCATAAAAATATCTTGTCATTGACAACATTGGTGTAATGCCACTTCCTCCTGATAAAAATAAAACTTTAGACTTTGGCTTATCTAATGCCACACTGAAAGAGCCACCAATATCAAGAGCATCAATGCAGTCACCCACTTTCAAATTATCATGCATCCAATTTGTTACAACGCCGTCCAACATTCTTTTATTTGTTATGGTAATCGTATTAGGTCTCGTAGGGCTTGATGCAATCGTATAAGTGCGCATAACATCCTTGCCATCAATTTTTAAAAAAAGCGTGGTGTGTTGTCCCGGGTAAAATTGAAACCAAGCATCTTTCTTCGACTTAAAAGTAAAACTTTTTACATTGTGTGTTTCATCTTTTATACTTATACACTCTAGTGTGGATACATCGCCTGTCCATCGAGTAAGGTCGTCAATATTAATATTTGGGAAGACTAATTCGTTCATTCAACTTAAACCCATTCAAAAACATTCAATTGTAGCACCAGAGTTTATAAATAATTTGATTAACACTGATTCTAGTGAGTAATTTTTAATTACAAAAAGTGCAAATATATCTAATGATGCTTTGAATTCTAATTAGATAAAAAAATGAGAATTTTAACAATTTAAGCTAGCTAAAGCAATCATTAAATTAAAACAAAAAAACAATGTTAATACAATAGCTTACGGCATTGGAATGAGGTGTTTTTTTCTTGCGTAGACTCCCTGTAGAACAATCGCGAATAAAATCGTCAGACCACCAATTATAGTATTTCTAGTTGGAACCTCATTAATTCCTAAAACTGGTAACCAGGCCCAAAAAATACCCAGGACAACTTCAAGAAGGGAGAGCATGACAAGCTCCCCACTAGGCAAGTATTTTGCTCCTAATCCATACAAGATTAGACCTAAACCAACAGCTAAGCCATGAGCCATACTAATCCCAATATTAGCTGATGGCATCTCAAAGCTACCCCCAGTTATGACGATAAGGATTATGGCCCAAAACATACAAAAGAAACCCGCAAGAGCAGGCGTTAACAACTTCGGAATCTCCGGGTTTTTTCTAATAGTGATTGTATATATAGAGAAACCTAAAGCTACAAAAAATCCATAGATAGCGCCGATAATGGTGGTTGATTTATCAGTATTCCAAACCATTATAGTAATGCCTATTATTACAATTAACATGTTAACCAATGTGCTTCTACTAAGTCGCTCACCAAGTACAAGATACCCCAAGAATGCTGACAAAACTGGAGATACAGCGAGCATGAGTAAGGTTATAGCAACTGTAGTTGTAGTTAGTGCATAGATCCACCCAAAGAATGTGACCGACATAACAAGGCTTCCAATCAAACTCCACGAATCTATTCGTCTAAAGGCATGGAAAAAGTTTCTCCCCTCTCTAAAAAGAACAAATATAAGTATGACTGAGGTGATTATTAAACCTCTATAGAGCAGATACTGAAGCCTAAAGACCTCAGCATCTTCGAGAAATCTTACCAGTGGAGCGCCAAAGCTCCAGATGATTCCACTGACAACAACAAGAAAAAAACTCAGTAAATAGCTATTCTTCAACCTATTGCCCCCTTTAAACTAAATGACTAGAACATAATGTTCGGCATTCTGCTCTTTAATGTTCAGCTTGTCAATCATTTTTTTTACTGCACAAGTTAAGAAAATCAAAACCATTTTTTTACATATATAATTCAGTTATAAATTCTATTTAAAAAGCCTTTGAAAGCAATGAATGTGACTCGACAAATAGGAGACAAATATGAAAATCATTAATCACAGTCCTGAACCAAATGATGCTGAAATCCGTCGTGCAATAAAACCAGTTATATCCTACCCTATTGATAATCTCCCAGTCTTTGATGCAGATTTTTACAAAACTGCTAGCAAGAATATGAGTCTCGTAGAATCAATCATTATCCCTCCAAGAGATGCCAAAACTTTTGAAGTCCCTGCTGGGTATTTTTTTCAAATTATTAGTAGAGAAGGTCCACAAGTAGGTGATTTAAACTTATGGAATAAGAATAATATCAATGAACGATTCTTTAGTGGCAAAACACGTGCGCTATATGGCACTCATGTAAGCACCGGAGATAGGCTTTATTCAAACCTTCCATTTTTAAGACCTATGGCTACTATTACTCGTGACACTCTTGACTGGTATGGCTATGATGAGGATGGTGGAAGTGTTCATGATGTGATAGGAACCCGATGCGATCCGTATACACATGTTGCATTAAATAATGAAGATTACCACTACTGTTGTCACTCGAACTTATGCAGGGCACTTTCAAAGCAGCAACAAAAATCAATTGATGAAATTGAGCACCATGTCCATGATGTACTAAATGTCTTCATGTGTACTGGGTTTACAAAAAATACGCACCAATATTTCATGAAAGCTAGTCCAGTTCGTCCCGATGACTATCTTGAATTTTTTGCTGAAATCGATCTTCTGTGTGGATTATCAGCTTGCCCAGGAGGTGATTGTAGCTCTAGCCACTCAAATGATGAAGCCGTCTGTTATCCGCTTCAAGTTGACATATACAAACCAACTGAAGGGACATTGAAGGAATGGCATCCTCCAGCGACTAATAATTACTCCAGGAATCATGGCGAAAGTTAAAATTCAATTTTGAGTTAGAGTGGCATGATATGCAGAATTTAAAGGGCATTTTATTTATGATTCTCGCTATGGCAGGTTTTGCTTGTGAGGACCTATTTATTAAAATACTTTCAGAAAGCCTTCCAATTTCTGAAATTATCATTATTCTCGGCTTTAGTGGGAGCGTTATATTTCTTTGCATTGGGTTACTAACAAAAGCACCAATTTTTCATAAGGATTTATTAGCTATACCCATCATTGTTCGAACTTTATGTGAGCTTTTTGGGGCTCTGTTTTTCGTTCTTGCCATTGCTCTAACGCCTCTATCCTCAGCCTCTGCAATCATTCAGGTTATGCCTCTACTTGTAACAATTGGCGCTGCAGTGTTTTTTAAAGAAAAGGTGGGTTGGCGTCGATGGACTGCAGTTTTTGTTGGTTTTCTGGGTGTATTACTAATTCTACGTCCGGGCTTTGGGAGTTTTATGCCAGCTTCAATTTTCGCACTACTAGGGGCCATATTTTTAGCTGGAAGAGACCTTGCAACAAGAGCCATTGAGATAAAGCTTCCATCGGTGACTATCTCCCTTTATGCATTCTTAGCTTTTGGTATTTCAGGAATATTGCTCATCCCTTTCAGCTCAGAAATGCTCTTGCCTAGCTCTAATGAAGTTGTATATTTTGCGGGTGCATCAATGTTTGGTGTTATTGCGTATTACTCAATAGTTATTGCAGCAAGAACTGGAGAGATGTCGGTTATTTCCCCTTTTCGATATTCAAGACTTGTCTTTGCAATGCTCCTTTCAATTATTATCCTCTCTGAAAGACCCGATATGATGACGCTGATTGGTGCAACAATTATTGTAGCATCTGGCGTTTACACCTTTGTTCGTGAGAATATATTGGGCAAAACTAAAGAAAGAATTGTCTAGAAGTTTCAAGTATTTAAACTTGATACAGTTAAAAAAAAGCTTGCTATACTTAATGAAATTGTCTAACATCCGCACAAATTATCAGATATAGAGGAATTACTATGAATATGCCAAGAACAATTCTCATTCCAAATGGTGACAATATAGTTCATACATTTAGCGATGAAGAATATCAAAACAGACAAAGAAAACTAAGAGAGCATATGGCTCAAAGTAATATAGATACTGTTATCTTTACCTCTATACATGGCATCAATTACTATAGTGACTTCCTTTACTGTTCTTTTGGAAGGCCATATGCCCTAGTTGTTACACAAGACAAAGTAACATCGGTGACAGCTAACATTGATGGTGGTCAACCATTCAGAAGAACCTTTGGTGACAACCTGGTATACACGGACTGGCAAAAAGATAGCTTCTTTTATGCGCTGCAGCAGATTATTAATAATAGTGGGAAAATTGGAATCGAGTTTGATCATATCACCAAAGAGCGCTTAGATAAGCTAAATGTAGCTTTTGACCAAGCACAATTTATTGATATTTCTGTTGACTGCATGAAAATGCGCTCCATTAAATCAGATGAAGAAATAGCTCATATTATTCAGGGCGCAAACGTTTGTGATATTGGCGGAGCGGCACTTGTTGAAGCAATTAAAGAGGGCGTTCCAGAACACGAAGTAGCTCTTCATTCTACCCAGGCGATGGTTAGAGAAATAGCAAAACGATACCCACACTCTGAGCTAATGGATACATGGACTTGGTTTCAGTCAGGCATCAATACTGATGGTGCGCACAACCCAGTGACCACTAGAAAAGTGCAGAAAGGTGATATCCTCAGTCTTAACTGCTTCTCTATGATCGCTGGCTATTATGTTGCTCTTGAAAGAACCTTGTTTTATGATCATGTTGATGATGAGTCATTGAGATTATGGGAAATTAACGTCAAGGTTCATGAAGAAGGTATGAAACTTATCAAGCCAGGTGTTGCTTGTAAAGATATAGCTCTTGAACTGAATAAAATTTTTGAAGAATACGGTTTACTTGAAAGCAGAACATTTGGCTATGGTCATTCGTTTGGAGTTTTATCTCATTACTATGGTCGTGAAGCTGGTGTTGAACTTCGAGAGGATATCGACACAGTCCTTCAAAAAAATATGGTCGTATCTATGGAGCCTATGATAATGATTCCTGAAGGGAAGCCTGGTGCGGGAGGCTATAGAGAGCATGATGTGATGATCCTTACTGAGGATAGTGCATATGACATCACCAAGTTCCCATTCGGGCCTGAACATAATATCATTAAATAATATTACTACTCTTAAGAGATGAAACAGACAGACTATTCTGAACTACTCAGTCAATTGCGAGAAGTCGCAAGAAAAGCTGGCTCTGAGATTATGAAAGTTTATGAAAGCTCAATTGATGTGAATATTAAAACTGATGGTTCGCCGGTCACTCTTGCCGATGAAGCTGCAGAAAGAGTTATTTTAAATAAACTAGAGAGCATCGTTCCTGATATCTTAATAGTGTCTGAAGAGAATGCTAGCAGCCATAACTTAGAAGCTAGCGATCAATTTTTTCTCATTGACCCGCTAGATGGAACAAAAGAGTTTCTGAAGAAAGATGGACTGGGCTCTTTTACTGTAAATATTGGTCTTATTGAAAGTGGAATTCCTACTCTAGGGGTTGTTTTTGCGCCAGCACTTAATCGCATGTTTTTTGCCTCAACTCTGACAGGAGCATTTGAAGAGTCTAATGGTGAGATTAATGAAATAAGTATAAGAACAGTTCCAGATTCTGGCCCTGTAGCCGTAGCTAGTGTTTCTCACAGAGATGAATCAACAGACAACTGGCTCGCAAAAAATAATGTCACAGAAACGATTTCTATAGGCTCATCATTGAAATTTTGTTTGGTTGCCTGTGGCGAGGCAGATGTATACCCCAGATTTGGACCAACAATGGAATGGGATACGGCAGCAGGAGATGCGGTGTTGAGATCTGCAGGTGGAAAAGTCTTACTCCCCAACAGCGAACCATTTAAATACGGAAAGCAAAGCTATAAAAATAGCGCTTTTATTGCTCACGGAAATTTTTAAAAAGAGTGTTAGGGCTAATCTTAGCTCTCGTAAGAATAAATCTCTACCATCATCTCATCAGCGATAAGCTCTAGCTTGTCTCTCACAAGGTTTTCATCAAGAGTTAAAGGCAAATGAAGTGTAATTTGAGCCTTGAATAGTTGTTCTCCTGACATCGAAGCATCAATGATTTCAGTCTTTAACTCTTCAACATTAGCTTGTAATTCATCTGCTAAAACATGGGAGAGTTTGTTAATAATTCCAACATGATTTTGCCCAATAAGCTCTATGTTATAACTTTTAACATCGCTCAGCTTATCAACAGGGTGGGTTTCCTCGCAAGCAATTTGAAGGCCTAAAGAGGTATTAGTTAACTCTTTTTTCAGTTTTGCAGCATCACTTGTCGGCACATTGACTTTAAGGATTCCAGCAAATTTACCCTCAAAACTGGACATGTTACTTTCAATCCAGTCACCATTATTTGAAACAATAATCTTTGAAAGGCCGTCAACAAGCCCAGGCTTATCGTCTCCCAAAACGCTAATCAAAAATGATTTCATATAAATCTACTTATAATCTTCAATACTCGGACAAGAACAAACTAAATTCTTATCACCATAGACATTATCCACTCTAGAAACTGGTGGCCAGTACTTGACTCGCCTTAGACTTTCAACAGGATAGGCTGCCTCTTCCCTGGAATATGAAAACTCCCATTGCGTTGATGTTACCATTTCTAAAGTGTGTGGCGAATTAATTAACGGATTATCTTCAGTAGAATATTCTCCTAACTCAACCTTTTTGATTTCTTTTCTAATTTGTATCATTGCCTCACAGAATCGATCAAGCTCGTCCAAGGACTCAGACTCGGTTGGCTCAATCATTAACGTTCCAGCTACTGGAAAAGACATTGTTGGCGCATGAAAACCAAAATCTATGAGTCGCTTAGCGACATCATCAACACTTATTCCTACTGTGTCTTTAATAGGCCTAATATCAATAATGCACTCATGGGCAATTCTTCCATTCTCATCACTATAAAGAATCGGATAGTGCTCCTCTAGGCGCTTAGCAATATAATTTGCATTCAGAATGGCGTTACAGGTCGACTCATAGAGACCATCTTTTCCGAGCATTGCGATATACATCCAACTGATTGGGAGGATACTTCCTGATCCCCAAGGGGCACCTGAAATACTTCCAACATCTGTATTGTTTAGCGGTGTCCTTGGTAAAAAATCGATGAGGTGTTCTTTGACTCCAATTGGACCAACACCCGGACCACCTCCGCCATGGGGTATAGCAAATGTCTTGTGAAGATTCAGGTGAGAAACATCCCCACCAAACTCACCTGGAGCAGAGAGTCCAACCATTGCGTTCATATTCGCACCGTCAATATATACCTGTCCACCTGCATCATGAACAATTTCACAAACTTCTCTCACGTCTTTTTCAAAAACACCGTGAGTAGAAGGGTATGTAATCATTATTGCCGCCAGATTTTCTTCATGCTCTTTAGTTTTTGCTCTTAAATCATCAAGATCAATATTGCCATCATCTGTGCTACCAATCACTATGACTTTCATTCCAGCCATCTGAGCAGAGGCGGGATTAGTTCCATGAGCTGATGATGGAATCAAACAGATATTTCGATTTTCATCACCCCTACTTCGATGATATCCTCTTATTGCAATTAATCCAGCGTACTCTCCTTGAGCTCCAGAATTGGGCTGAAGCGATATTGCTGAATAACCTGTTGCCTCACATAGCATCTCCTCAAGCTCACTAATCATCTGCTGGTAGCCAATCACTTGATTCATAGGAACGGCTGGATGAATTTGAGAAAATTCTGGCCAACTCACTGGGATTAATTCTGCTGCTGCATTAAGTTTCATTGTGCACGAACCCAGTGGAATCATAGAGCGATCGAGTGCAATATCTTTGTCTCCAAGATAACGAATATATCTCATCATGTTGGTTTCAGAACGATAAGTATTAAAGACTTCATGCGTTAGAAAATCAGACTCTCTCTTTAAACTCTTTTTGATTTTTGATTTATTTTTTTCAAATAGTGACTGCGCACTCAATTCTGACTCTGTATTGAAAACTCTCCATAAGTACTCTATGTCTTCAGGAGTACTGAGCTCATCAAACGAGACTGAGACAAGGGTTTTATTGAATACGTTAATGTTGTAGCCATTTTTTTCAGCTTGCATCACTATTGCATCTGAATTTTTAACTTCAATAGAGAGGGTATCAAAATAAGAGTTGTTAATGACATTAAATCCCATTTCCTTCATACCATCAGCAAAGACGCTGGCATATTTATGAATACGTCGAGCAATGTTTCTAAGTCCCTCTGGGCCATGATAGACCGCATACATGCTGGCCATAATAGCTAATAGAGCTTGTGCAGTACAAATATTACTGGTCGCTTTCTCTCGGCGTATATGTTGCTCTCGGGTCTGTAATGCTAATCGATATGCAAGCCTTCCTTTCGTATCAACTGAAGCACCAATAATCCTTCCTGGCATTGATCGCTTATACTTATCCCTGGTTGACATATAAGCAGCATGAGGTCCACCATACCCAATTGGAACTCCAAATCTTTGAGTATTACCTACTACAATATCAGCGCCCATTTCACCGGGCGGCTTCAAAAGAGTTAATGCAAGTAAATCAGCACTCACAGCAACAAGTGCCTTCTTCTCATGAATTGAGTCTATCAATTTTGTGAAGTCACTAAAAGCGCCATAGGTGTTTGGGTACTGGAGAAGAACACCAAAACAATCTAGATCTTTTAAATCAACTAGAGGATCGCCAAAAACTATTTCAATATTTAATGGTTCTGCTCTTGTTTTAATAACTTCTAGGTTCTGAGCATAGCAATCATTCGCAACAAAAAAAACATTGCTTTTAGACTTGCTCACTCGATGACTTAATGTCATTGCTTCAGCGCAAGCTGTTGCCTCATCAAGCATGGAGGCGTTGGCTAAGTCCATTCCAGTTAGATCTGAGACCATTGTTTGGTAGTTCATTAGAGCCTCAAGGCGGCCTTGAGAAATCTCGGGCTGATAGGGGGTATAGGAAGTGTACCAAGCTGGATTTTCTTCAACATTTCGCTGAATGACTGGAGGTGTAATTGAATTGTAATAGCCCTGACCAATGAAAGACTTATAACGAATATTCATTCTTGCTAGATTTCTGAGCTGCTTAAGTGCAGCTAGCTCTGACATGCCATCAGCAATATTCATCGGCTCTTTTCGACGAATAACATCTGGCACTATTTCATCAATTAATTTATCTAAGTTATCAAAACCTAGATACTTAAGCATTTGATTTTTTTGCTCGCTTGAAGAACCAATATGCCTATTGGTAAAAGCATCATTGTTCAATAAATCTTCGATCTTATCTTTCATTTACTTCTCTCTTCCTATTCCTCTATAAATGAGTTATATGCCTCTTCATCCATCAGTTCATCTAACTCTGCAGGGTTAGACAACTTAACTTTAATAAACCAGCCTTCTCCCATTGAGTCCTCGGTCACTATCTCTGGCTCATCCTCTAGTCGGCTGTTCACCTCAATGATTGAACCAGAAACAGGCGCAACCAAGTCAGACGCTGCCTTGACTGACTCAATGACCGATATGTTCTCACCCTTTGTACATTCATCGCCAGCCTCAGGCAGTTCAACATAAACTAAATCACCCAATTGCTCTTGAGCAAAATCAGTTATTCCAATTACTACCAAACCATCTTCTTTAGCATCAACCCATTCATGATCCTCAGAATATTTAATACTCATTACTTCTCCTTATTAACGTTCAACCTCTGTAATAGTTGTGTTTAACAAATGGCAGTTTTACAATCTCAACTGCTATTTTCTTCTCTCTGACCAGCGCAAAAAGTTTGGACTGGCTATTTGTAAATTTTGACTCTAATCTTGCTATGGATATTGGCTTGTTCAGAGTCGGGCCAAAACCGCCACTTGTAACATAGCCAATTTGATTACCGTCTTCATCCTGAATTATTGCGCCATCTCTAACTGGCATCCTTCCTTCTGGAAGTAGGCCCACTACTTTTGAGTCAGAGCCATTTTCAAGTTGATCTAAAATGATATTATCACCTAAATAATTACCCTCACGCTCTCCGCCCAACCTTCTCACTTTTGAAAGCGCCCAATTTAAAGAGGACTCAACTGGACTGTGACTAGTATCAAGTTCATGTCCATATAAAGATAAGCCGGCTTCAAGTCGCAATGAATCTCTAGCGCCCAAGCCTATCCACTCAACCTCATCATTTGCAAGCATTATACTTGCAAGACTTTCAGCATCCTGAGCTGAAACTGAGATTTCAAAGCCGTCCTCGCCTGTGTATCCAGAGCGAGTAACCAAACAATCTATATCACTGATCATCACCTGCTTGGCAGTCATAAACGTCATCTCTCTGACCGAGGGAGCATGATCACTTAGAACCTTAACCGCTTTGGGACCTTGCAAAGCTAACAAAGCCAAATCATCATACAATTCTAATTCACAGCTTGAACTCAAATGATGTTGCAAATGCTCAAAGTCAGAATCCTTACATGCTGCATTTACAACTAGAAATAAACTGTTATCTCCAAGATTTGTCACCATTAAATCATCCATCACTCCGCCATTTTCAGTTGTAAAAAGAGCGTAACGCGTCTTCATCAAAGGCAAATCGATAATGTCAACTGGAACAAGAGACTCCAAAGCACTCATAGCATTCTTACCAGATAATCTCATTTGCCCCATATGAGAAACATCAAAGAGTCCTGCTCTTTCTCGTGTATGGCTGTGTTCTTTTTTTATTCCAAGAGGATAACTAACTGGCATTTCATATCCAGCAAAGGGCACCATTTTTGCACCTGCATCAACATGCATCTTGTGGAATGGAGTTGTTCTTATTTCACTTCCTGCAAACATTAGATTTTATCTCAAAAAAACAATATTATATAAGATTAGTCTTTTTAGTTGAATTCAATTGCTCGTGAATTCATATAAATAACTAAATTAGTATAGCTAAAATATAAATCTGCTTATTTAAAATCAAATTTTGACAAATAATAAAGCAAAATACAGTTTTGATTAATACCCACTATTCAAGCTATAGATGGGATAGGGGGACTCCCCCTTTTCAATCAATCGAATATTTTCAGCGATTGTTTTTGCCGCAGAACTGGGATTACTTTGACCTGCGATATGAGGAGTCACATATACAGAAGGGTGGTGCCAAAGTGAATTATTTTCAGGGAGTGGCTCTTCAGAAAATACATCCAAAGCTGCAGCAGCAATGTGCCCTTTATCTAAGATGGATATTAAGTCATTCTCATTAATAATACCGCCCCTTCCAATATTAATTATAAATGACCCTTTGGGAAGATGACTGAGCTCAGTTTTGGTCAATAAATTTTTAGTGTTTTCAGTTAATGGAAGAACATTAATGAGGATATCAGTCTCACTGAGAAACTTTGACAGCAGCTCATGGCCGTAATAATATTCAATTGCTCCAAGAGAATTTTTTGGTCTTGCGCCCCACCCAACGACCTTAAAGTCCAAGTTAGTAAGTGACTCACCAATTGCCTTGCCTATGTTCCCTAACCCCATGATTCCGATAGTACGGTCTTCAGATTGAACAGAGCTTTGCTGAATCCATTCACGGTTTTGTTGCTGAATTCGATACAGATATTGGTCACTGTGAAAATGCAAAACCCAGTGAAGCGAATGAAGAATCATTTCATGGGTTAATTTTTTATCAACCAGGCGAACTATCGGAAGCCCATCTGGTAATTCTGGATCACTAATTACGTGGTCGACTCCAGCCCCTAAAGATAGAATGGCTTTTAAATTTGGATATTGTTTTAGAATTCCCCTTGGGTGCTTCCAGACCACTGCATACTCGATATCATTAACATTACCCTCATCCGGATAGACTCTAACATCCATCTCTGGCATTGCCTCTTGAAGGCTACTAGACCAGACCTCCATATCCTCCCAAAAGTCAGTAGAAGCTAATAATATTGCCATTTTAGATACTAATTTAAATAGTTAATTAATTATTATATCTTTGAGTTTGCTCTAAGATAATCAAGAATGTTATTCACAAGATCATCTATATTTGCGTCACTATTTTGAAGGGCAATTTCTGGCATTTCAGGCTCCTCATAGTCAGAGTCAATACCCGTGAAGTTTTTTAATTGCCCAGCTCTCGCTTTTTTGTATAGGCCCTTAGAGTCCCTGGCTTCGCAGACCTCGATTGGAGTGTCAATGAAGACCTCAATAAACTCGTCATCATTGAATAAATTCCTCGCCATTGATCGCTCTGAACGAAATGGGGAGATAAATGAAACTATGGTAATCAATCCTGAGGTGACCATAAGCTTTGAAACTTCAGCAATCCTGCGAATATTCTCAACTCTATCTTGGTCTGTAAATCCTAAATCTCTATTTAGACCATGACGAACATTGTCACCATCAAGTAGCATCGTATGTTTCCCAAGCTCATAAAGCTTTTTCTCAAGCTCATCAGCAATCGTTGATTTTCCAGATCCAGAGAGTCCAGTAAACCAAAGTACGCAAGGCTTTTGATGTTTATTTTTAGAACGAGTCTCTTGATTTATATTTGTCTCATGCCAGCTAATATTTTGAGCTCGCCTTAAAGAAAAATCAATTACCCCAGCGCCAATCTGCGACTTATTTGTAGTATCAAAAATTGTAAAAGTGCCAGTTTTTTGGTTATCGCTATAAGCATCAAAAGACACTCTTTGACTTAGTGATAACTTACAATAGCCTATTTCATCTTGCTCAAGCTTTTTGGCTGCGAGCTGGCTGAGTGTATTGACATTAATCTTGAAGCTAAGGTCTGTTACCTGGACAATAGTGCTTTCACTCTGAAAATGAATACTATAGGTTCTCTCAGGAATCATTGGCTCACTATCAAGCCACAAAATATAAGCTGCAAACTGATCAGATAATTCCGGCTTATCTTCAGCCTTATTATTGCCTGAATTAACAACATTCATTCTGTCAAGAAGTTCGTGAAGTCGATTAAAGTGCACGTTTTTTGACATAACTTATTTGTTATTAAAATTTTGAGTTTGAGTTATTATTATAATTGATTAGTTAAGCAAACTATCCTCGAATGGATAATGGCTTAGGCGCTCTACACCAGTCTCATTTACAAGAACCATTTCTTCAAGCTTGACTCCAACTTCACCATCAGTTTTGCCAGAGTAGCTTTCTACACAAAGAACCATATTGGGCTCGATTAAACCATCATAGCCATCCCTTTCCCAGTCTTCATGGTAATAAATTTTGGGATACTCGTCTGTTAATCCAGCGCCATGGAACACACAAGGATAATGGTTGGCTTTAAAATCTTTATTTCGTTCAAATGCTTTTTTCGATAATTCATAAAAAGACATGCCTGGTTTAATCAAATCTACATTAAAGTTGACCTCGTCATAAGCATGTTGATAGGCGATTCTTTGCTCTGCACTTCCTTTTCCTCCTTCACATATCCACGATCTAGAAATATCAGCCATGTAGCCTCTTGGACCTATTAAGTCCGTGTCAAAAGCTATCATATCGCCCTTTACTATAGTTCGATTTGTTGACTCTTGAAGCCAAGGGTTAGTTCGTGGTCCAGAAGAGAGCATATGGCCCTCTATCCATGATCCGTTGTTTGCAATATTGACCTTATGAAGAATTGACCATAATTGCCTCTCGGTGATTCCTTCAACTGAACTTTGGTGCATTAATTTCATGCCATGTTCTGCAACTAAAATTGAATGTTTAATGCAATCAATTTCGGTATTGCACTTAATCTTTTTAGCCTGTTCAAGTATGCATTCCGCATCCACAAGATCATAATCAGCAGTTTTTAACGTATTGAAAGCTACGGGTGAGACTCTTTCAATGGCAATCTTATTGTTATGACAATGTTCTTTGGTAAATTGTTTAACGTCATTGCAAAATAATTTAGCTTTTTTTTCAAGATCTATACCTCCATCAAATGGCGATATATAATACGGTCTTTTATATTCTGTAACATTTGGAAAATCTTTTCTAACAGCCCCATGCATTACTAATGGACCCTCTAAAGGCACAAATAAATAACAAGTTGGAATGTGTGCTTGAAAGAGCTGATACTCATCAAAATCAATTGCATATCTCAAGCTTACAGGATTTAGTAAGATTGCTAAACTGACATCTTTTTCTGCCATAGATTGACGTAATCGAGACAACCTATAATCAAACATTTCT
>Ga0207964_1000220_pt1 | contig 18117 bp, 18 predicted proteins | sample Knorr_S23_td_250_FD_185608 | JGI IMG/M metagenome (GOLD analysis project Ga0207964, IMG submission 185608) | Marine microbial communities from Southern Atlantic Ocean transect - Knorr_S23_td_250_ad_251m_LV_A (SPAdes) (version 2) | ecosystem: Environmental > Aquatic > Marine > Oceanic | place...
GTGTCGTTTACCTGGTCATTTCCACAGTCTTCATCACCCCAAATGTGGATAAGATTTAACCAGTGTCCCGCTTCGTGTGTTAATGTTCTACCGGAAACTCCTTGAGCAGTTCCAATTGAGCCACAGTAATCGTGTCTTATTACAATACCATCTGTTTCAGGATTTGACCATAATTGATCAGGGAATTGGGCAAACCCTGCAATTATACCGTCCATTTCAATGAGGCTTTTAATGGATTTTACTACCCATACATTAAGGTAGCGTCCTGGGTCCCATTGAATTAGAGTTTTCACATCTTCATAGGTGTCATTGGTTAAGTTAGAAAACGTTCTTGTGACACCTTCTGTACAATTTCCATCCGGATCAATTTTTGCTAAACGGAATTCAATACGGACATCTCCGGCATATTCTGCAAAAACAGAAGGAGTATTTGTCGTATCCGCATTTAAACGAGCAAAATCTTCGTTTAAAATTCTCATTTGATCTTCGATTTGAGTCAAAGAAATGTTTTCTGAGCCTCCTTCGTGAATTACGTGAAAAACTACAGGGACAATATAGTGGTCATCATTTCTTACACCATTAGCGGTGTTTTCTCCCTGGAGTCTGTTAAAGGCTTTCCGTCTTTCTTCTAGTGCATCAGCAAGCCCCGGGTTGTCTGCGTATAATTTTTTTTGATGCTCAACAGTACCACACCAATTTTGTGCAGATGTTGAAAAGATTCCTATTAGTAAGCCAACGGTAATTGTAATAAACTTCTTCATATTTTTACGAATAGTTGTGAGATTAATATAATATTTTTTTCCGAAGGAGGGTAAGAATTAAAGTATTTCAAATCTACACATATACTAAACAAATAGCGTGCCTCAATTAAATACTTTATCATTCTTTTTGTATATGTATTCTCTGAATGGTTTTTTGTTACTTTTACCACGAATGAAAAAGAGAAGAAATAGCGCGAAAAAATCGCCAAATTTAAAGGCACTAAAAAGAAGTGTCGTTGAGCTTTGTAATGGAGCTGTTAAGCCGTTGACTCATAAGGATATTTGTCGTCTTTTACAGGTGAAAGATAAAATTGCCAGGCATCAGGTTTTGTTTATTATTAAAAACCTGCTTACTGATGGAACTCTTAAAGAGATTGGACATGGGAAGTATGGCAGCAATAAGAGTCCGGAATTTTACGAAGGTAAAATTGAGAAAATTGCTTCGGGTGCAGGTTATGTTATTTGCGATGAGCTAGAAACGGATGTTTTTATTTCGGCCCGAAATTCAGGGCAAACTTTAGGTGGCGATAAAGTGCGAATCATTCTAACCGGCGGGCATACAGGAAAAAACCCTGAAGGGCTTGTTGTGGAAGTTATTGAACGAGGAAGAAAAGAGTTTGTAGGGAATATGAGGATGGATGCTCGTAATAGTTTTATGACGCCTGATAATTCTCGAATTGGTACTGATTTTTATATTCCTAAAGAGAAATTAAATGGTGCCAAGAATGGTGATAAAGTTATTGTTAAAATTTTAGACTGGCCGAAAAAGGCAAAAAGCCCTTTTGCCGAAGTTTCTAAAATTATTGGCGTTGCCGGAGAGCATCATGCAGAGATTCACGCCATACTTGCCGAATTTGGATTGCCCTATGAGTTCCCGGAAGCAGTAGAAGAATATGTAGAATCTATTCCTGAGGAAATTCAGGAAGCTGAAATTAAGAAGCGTCGTGATATGCGTGAGGTTCTTACCTTTACCATAGATCCACATGATGCCAAAGATTTTGATGATGCTTTGTCTATTGAGAAAGTCGGAGATGATAAATGGGAAATAGGGATTCATATTGCCGATGTTTCTCATTATGTAGAAGAAGGGTCTTTATTAAACGATGAGGCTTACGAAAGAGCTACTTCGGTTTATCTGGTAGACAGAGTTGTACCTATGTTGCCGGAAAAATTATCCAATAAAGTGTGTTCCTTAAGACCTCACGAAGAAAAATTGTGTTTTTCAGCCGTCTTCACTATAAATAAAAAAGCTGAAGTAGTAGACGAATGGTTTGGTCGTACAGTTATTTTTTCTGACCATAGATTTACCTATGAAGATGCTCAGGAAGTTATAGAAAATAAAGAAGGCAAATTTTCAGAAGAGATCTTGTTGATGGATAAGCTTGCAAAAATAATGCGAGCTAAACGTGTCGATGAAGGAGCTATTACTTTTGATAGAGTAGAGGTGAAGTTCCGACTAGACGAGATAAACAATCCTACAGGAGTTTACTTTAAACACGCAAAAGATGCCAATAAGCTTATCGAAGAGTTTATGTTGTTGGCAAATAGGCGAGTGGCGGCATTTATTGGTAGAAATACAGATGGAGCTCCAAGTAAAAAACCTTTTGTTTACAGAATTCATGATGTTCCGGATCCGGAAAAGATAGGGACTTTTTCAACTTTTGTTCATCAGTTTGGATATCACATGAATCTGCAGTCTCCCGGTGAAATTGCAAATTCTATGAATCGTGTTTTGGCCGATGTGGTTGGAAAGCGCGAAGAAAATATGGTGGAGCTTTTGGCTATCAGAACCATGAGCAAAGCAAAATATACGGTAGAGAATATTGGTCATTACGGTTTAGGTTTTGATTATTACACACACTTCACCTCTCCGATTAGACGTTGGCCTGATGTGATGGTACACCGTTTATTACAACGTTATTTAGATGGTGAAAAAGTAAAGGAAAAAGATGCCATTGAAGAGCAGTGTAAACATTCATCAGCTATGGAAAAACTTTCTACAGATGCAGAAAGAGCTTCTATAAAATACATGCAGGTAAAATATTTGGTAGGCAAAGAAGGTGAAGAGTTTAATGCTGTAGTTTCCGGTGTTACCGAATTTGGAATGTTTGTTGAGTTGGAAGAGAGTCTTTGCGAAGGCTTGGTGTCTATGCGAGACCTTAAAGATGATCACTATGAGTTGAATAGAGAAACTTTTAGTCTTGTTGGAAGAAAAAGTGGAAAGAAATTCCAATTAGGAGATCAACTTAGAGTTCGAGTTCGCAATGTAGATCTGGTTAAAAAACAACTCGATTTTGAATTGGTTTAAAATAGTATTCCGTGATGAGTGATGAGTTGTTACCCTGAGCTTGTCGAAGGGTTAGTACCTTAGTAGGAAGCTGAAAGCTGACAGCTATTTTCAAGCATTTGTAAATTGTTCTAAGAAACGAACATCGTTTTCGAAGAAGAGTCTTAGGTCTTTAATTTGATATTTAAGCATTGTTATGCGCTCTACTCCCATTCCAAAGGCAAATCCTGTATATTTTTTAGAGTCGATACCACAGTTATCCAATACATTTGGGTCAACCATACCACAACCTAAGATTTCTACCCAACCGGTGTATTTACATATGTTACAGCCTTTACCCTTACAGATATTACAAGAAATATCTACTTCGGCACTAGGTTCCGTAAAAGGGAAGTAGGAAGGCCTAAGTCTGATTTCAGTTTCCTTTCCGAAAAATTCTTGAGCGAAGTGAAGAAGTGTTTGTTTTAAATCTGCAAAAGAAACATTCTCATCTACGTATAAACCTTCGATTTGGTGGAAAATACAGTGTGCTCTGGCAGAAATAGCTTCATTACGGAACACTCTACCGGGAGAAATAGTTCGAATTGGTGCTTCATTTTTTTCCATAAAGCGAACCTGAACCGAAGAAGTATGTGTTCTTAAAAGGTAGTCAGGATCTCTTTGAATGAAGAATGTATCCTGCATATCGCGAGCCGGGTGTTCATCCGGCAAATTTAGAGCACTAAAGTTATGCCAGTCATCCTCGATTTCCGGTCCTTCTGAAATCGTAAATCCTAAGCGTGCAAAAATCTCAATGATTTCGTTCTTCACAATAGATAAGGGGTGACGAGAGCCCAAACGCATAGGCTCCGAACTCATAGTTAAGTCAACACCACTACCGGCATTGTCTTCTTTTTGTTCTAGAGCTTCTTTTAAAGTCTCAACTTTTTCCTGAGCTTTTGTTTTTAATTCATTTAGCGTTTGACCAAATGCTTTTTTCTCTTGATTTGGAACATCTTTAAAGGCAAGAAACAAGTCGTTAAGCACACCTTTTTTTCCTAAATACTTAATTCTAAACTGTTCAACGGTTTCCGCTGAGTCGGCTTGGAATTTTTCTACTTCAATTATGTGTTCCTTAATCTGGTTTAGCATGGTTTTTGCTTTATCTCATCGTGTTAAATTCCGTAAGTGAAAATTTGTATATTTGACTCCTTGGAATGCGCAATATTACTAAATATTAAGGACATATGAAACGTACATCATTAGGCATTATGGGCTTGTTTTTTGCCCTGTTTACCATCTTAGTTGGTTTAAACTCATGCGAAGTAGATCATTTTTATGAAGCTGAGGTCACTGTGGTTGACGCAGCCGGTAGCCCAATTAATGGAGTTACTGTAACAACCAATGTAAATGTAGATGCAGAACACCAGGTATACAGAAGTGGTACAACCGATAGTGAAGGGAAAGTTGACTTTTCCTATTATAACCTTGCAATTTTAAAAGTCAATGCGGATAAAGGAAACTATCACGGAGAAGGATTACTTATTTTAGAAGAAGATAAAGTAGTGAAAATTACTGTAGTTGTTTACAACTAAAAGATAACACCACTTTCTTCAAAGTATACTATAGCAGCTTCTTTCATTAAAATGGCTTGTTCGCCTGGTTTTAATGGAGGAAGTTTTTCGTTTGTTTGATAGTGTGGCCAGCCGTCTTTGTCTCGACCTTCAAATTCGTAATATTCGTAATTACTGAGCAAACGACAAATGGCAATGTGTAGCAAGTCTGTTTTTTCTTCTTTAGAAAATGCTCTGTAACCCTGCCCCAGCTCTTGAATTCCAATAAGAAATAAGATGGCTTGAAGATCTAATTCTTCCCCATTGCCAAATTCTTTAGAGACAAAAGCCACTAAATTTTTCCACTTTTCTTTTGATTCCGGATTCCTCATTTTGAAAAAAATTTACCACAAAAGTACAATGTTCTTTGGAATCTTCTTTTCTACGTGTAAATTTATCCAATGAATTATTTCGATTATGTTTTATTAGTGCCTGTATTGTATGGCTTGTATCGTGGATTTAGTAAAGGCTTAATTCTTGAACTAGCTTCTTTACTGGCCTTAGTAGCCGGTATTTATGGTGCGATGCATTTTTCATCTTTTACTTTTGAGTATTTAAGTAATTACGTTGAAATAGAGACCTCGTATTTACAACTCGCATCGTATGGGCTTACGTTTATTATTATTGTTTTGGTTGTAACCCTTACGGGGAAAATTCTTACGCTTCTTATTAAAATGGTAGCCTTGGGATTTATCAACCGTATGATGGGGGCAATTTTTGGGGGGCTGAAAGCTCTTTTAATTTTGTCCGTACTTCTTCTATTTTTTGACCGATTGAATAAGCAATTTGGAATCGTTAAAGAAGAGGTGTTAAATGCGTCGGTATTATACAGCCCGATATTAATTCAGTCTCAAGAGTTTTATCCGAATGTTTTAGAAGAATTTGAAAAGCAGAAAGAACATATTGATGACATTACGGATGATTTATAATTTATAGATAAAAAAAAGCGACTCATTCGAGTCGCTTTTTTTTAGTTGTTTATGGCTTTAACACCGGGAAGTTCTTTCCCTTCCAGATATTCGAGCATGGCTCCACCACCGGTAGAAACATAACTTACTTTATCCTGCATATTGAATTTTTTAACAGCAGCAACAGAATCTCCACCACCTACTAAAGAGAAGCTTCCTTGTGCTGTTGCATCTGCAATGGCATTTGCAACAAATTTAGTTCCTTCAGCAAACTTGTCCATTTCAAAAACACCCATAGGACCGTTCCAAAGAATGGTTTTAGAACTTAGGATGGCTTCGCGATAAATAGATTTAGTTTTATCACTAATATCCAGGCCCATCCAACCTTCTTCTACTTTGTCGATGTCGCTAACTGAAGTGTTGGCGTCGTTAGAGAAAGCATCTGCATTTAATGAGTCGACCGGGATAAGTAATTCTACACCTTTTTCTTTTGCTTCGGCAATTAAAGAAAGTGCTAAGTCTAGCTTGTCATTTTCCACGAGTGAAGCACCAACATTACCACCCATTGCTTTGGCGAAAGTGTAAGACATTCCTCCACCTATGATGATCTTATCGACCTTATCCATCAACTTGGTGATGATGGTAATTTTAGAAGAAACCTTAGCTCCACCCATAATGGCTGTAATCGGTCTTTCACCTTCGTTAACCACCTTTTCCAGATTGTTGATCTCGTTTGCCATGACGTAGCCAAAACATTTGTTGTTGCCAACAAAATCAGCAATAACAGCAGTAGATGCATGTGCTCGGTGTGCTGTACCAAAAGCATCGTTTACATAAATGTCGGCTAGTTTTGACAGCTTCTCAGCAAATGTTTTGTCGCCGGCTTTTTCTTCATCGTAAAAACGTAAGTTTTCCAGTAATAGAACATCACCACTTTTAAGCTTATCTGCTTCTGAAGTCACTTCATCCCCAATACAGTCGTTTACATATTTTACCGGACAACCAAGCTTGTCTGAAAGGTGATTCACAATGTGCTTTAAAGAGAATTTATCTTCAGGACCTTTTTTAGGGCGCCCCAGATGCGACATTAAAATTACAGCTCCACCATCGTCAAGAATTTTCTTTATTGTTGGAAGTGCTGCACAAATACGTGTGTCATCTGTAATTTCTAAATTTTCGTCTAAAGGGACGTTAAAATCTACTCTTACTAAGGCTTTCTTACCTTCGAAATTTATTTGATCAATCGTTTTCATGCGACAAAAGTAAGCCTTCTGTTTGGTACTGGAAAACATCTTTTTGAAGAAAGTAAATGTTTCGTATGTATTTGAATATTACTGCCGTTTAGGTGTTCAGTAAAAACCCTATAAATTCTCAAATCTTCAAATCTTCAAATCAATTTCAAATTGTATCTTTGAAGTATGCTGTTTAAAGAGCTTTTAGGACAAGAAAAGGTCAAAGAATTATTGCTGCAGTCGGTGCGAGAAGAGCGCGTACCACATGCACAATTGTTTTTGGGCTCTAAAGGTTCGTCAAATTTAGCCTTAGCTCTTGCTTTTGCACAATACGTGGGGTGCACAAATAAGCAGGAAGAAGATTCTTGTGGCGAATGTCCATCTTGTGTAAAGCATAAGAAGTTTAGCCATCCTGATTTACATTTTGTTTTTCCTGTTGCTACAACGGCTTCGGTAAAAACAAAACCTATAAGCAAGAATTTTTTGACCGAATGGAGAGCACTTTTGGATGATAATGCGTATTTTTCTCTATTCGATTGGCTAAAACATATTGGTGTTGAAAATAAACAAGGAATAATTTCGGTTGAAGAAAGTGCTCATATCATGAAAGATTTGAGTTTAAAACCTTACGAAAGCGACACTAAAATTATGTTGATTTGGATGCCTGAAAAGATGAATGTTCAGGCGGCGAATAAGCTGTTGAAAATTATTGAAGAGCCACCACATAAAACGCTTTTTTTGCTTGTTGCTGAAAGCGCTGAAAATATGTTGGCTACGGTATTGTCGCGTACTCAATTATTAAAAGTCCCTCGATATTCTGATGAGGAGGTGATGAGTTATTTAATGAGTCGTGGTATTGAGCATAGTAAAGCTCAAATGATTTCGGCTTTGGTAGAGGGTAATATCAATGAAGCCCTTCAATTAGCCGGGTATGCTGAAGATGCAGAAGAAAACTCTTTGCGTTTTGTACAGTGGATGCGCTTATGTTTTAGCGCTTTACAAGTTAAAGACATTGATAAATTGGTGCAGTGGTCTGAAAAAATGGCCAAAGCAGGTAGAGAGAATCAAAAGAGCTTTCTTCTGTATGCATCAAATGTAATGCGAGATGCATTACTGAAAAACTATGGTGTTGACGCGATGATGAAAATGAACGTTGGCGGACAGAATTTCACCATGGAGAAATTTGCTCCTTTTATTCATGCGGATAACTGCATGGAGATTGTTGAGGAGTTGAATATGGCGCAACGACATATTGAAAGAAATGCAAATCCTAAGATATTATTCTTAGACACATCTTTTAAAATTGCTCGTTTGCTCCATAAAAAATTAAAACAGGTGATAGCCTGATAAAAACATAAAAATGGCGTGTACGAATTGTTCAACAACAGCGGGCAATGCCCCAGGTTGTAAAAGTAAAGGAGCATGTAGTACCGGTAATTGTGGTAAGATGCCAATATTTAATTGGCTTTCAAATATGAGTTTACCTACCGGTCAAGACCCTTTCGATATCTTAGAAGTCCGGTTTAAAAATGGGCGCAAAGAATTCTTTAAAAACAAGAATAACCTAAACGTGCACATGGGCGATAATGTAGCAGTAGAAGCCAGTCCCGGGCACGATATTGGCGTAGTTTCTCTTAAAGGGGAGCTGGTGCGGTTACAAATGCGTAAAAAGAAAATCAGTGTTGATAGTGAAAAAGTAAAAACGCTTTATCGCCATGCTTCGGAAAGTGATCTTGAAAAATGGGGAATTGCCAGAAACAGAGAGAAAGAGACCATGTACAGAGCCCGGGAAATGGCTTTGAAATTGGGCTTAGATATGAAGATTGGTGATGTGGAGTTTCAAGGAGATAATGTCAAAGCTATTTTTTATTACACTTCTGAGGGTCGTGTAGATTTTCGTGACCTTATTAAGGTTATGGCTGATGAATTTAAAATTCGCATTGAAATGCGTCAGATTGGTGTTCGTCAGGAAGCACAGCGCATGGGAGGTATCGGATCCTGTGGGCGTGAGCTTTGTTGTAGTACCTGGTTAAATGATTTTCGCTCAGTAAGCACTAGTGCAGCGCGTTACCAACAACTGTCTTTAAACCCACAAAAGCTAGCAGGTCAATGTGGGAAGCTAAAATGTTGTTTGAACTATGAACTGGATATGTATGTTGAGGCTATTAAAGATTTTCCGGAGTCCAATGTAAAGCTTAAAACAAAAAAAGGAGATGCCTTTATGCAGAAGATGGACATCTTCAGACGTAAATTATGGTATTCATACATTAGTGAGCCTTCGCATTTTATTGAGTTGAATTTAGATAAAGTTCAGGAAGTTCTGGCTCAAAATAAACAGGGGAAATATCCGGAATCTTTAGAGATGTTTGTTCAGGCTTATGTTGAGGAACCCAAGCATGATTATGAGAATGTTGTAGGGCAGGATAGTATTACTCGATTTGATAAAACCAGGACATCAAAACGTTCTAATAAAAAAAGACATTCTAAAAATAATAAAACGAACAACCCCAAGGGACGAGCTCAAGGGAATCAAAACTCTGAGTCTAAACGAGGTGGGAAAAACCCGAAAGCTAAAACAGCCTCCACAAATGCAAAACAACAAGGGTCTACAAAAGGTATCGCTAAATCAAAAAGCAAATCACGCGGACAAGGTGGGGAATTAAGATCTGATAAGAATCCTGTAAATAGAAGTAAAAATAATGGCAAAAAGAAACCTGAATAAACTAGGCCTTTTCGTAGCCCTTTTACTTTTTGCTTCTTGTGATCGTAGTAAGGTTTTTGATGTGTATCATGGTATTGATTCCGGTGGGTGGAATTCTGATGAAGTCCTTGATTTTGAAGTCGAAATTACTTCGCAGGAAGGTCGTTTGTTTAATTATTTAATTGGGCTTAGAAACAACAATGATTATTTGTACGCTAATATTTTCTTTTTTGTGGATGTAGAAAGCCCTAACGGGGAGCTTCAAAGAGACACCCTTCAATATTTACTTGCAGAGCCTGGTGGAAAATGGTTAGGGTCTGGAGTTGGCGAAATAAAATTCAATCTTTTTAAGTTTAAAGAAGGGCAAGCTATGCAATCGGGAGTTTATAAGTTTAGCATAGCACATGGTATGCGCGATGATTTACTTTTGGGTATCGAAGATGTAGGTTTACGAATAGAAGAATCAAATTAAAATGAGCGTAAAAAAGAAATTATCTTCTTGGTTCATTCGTTTATTTTGGATGGCAATATTAGGTCCTGTATTGGGTATTGCCGGAGGCGTTTGGTTTGCTTCTATGGGTTTGTTTGGTTCTTTGCCTTCCTTTGAGGAATTAGAGAATCCACAGCAAAATTTAGCAACAGAAATTTATGCATCTGATGGGGTTCTTTTAGGGAAGTTCTTTTACGAAAACCGTTCTCCTGTTTCATACGATCAGCTATCACCCCATTTAGTGAATGCACTTATTTCTACTGAAGACGAGCGTTTTAGGGAGCATTCGGCCATAGATGCTAAATCTTTAGCACGAGCAATTGCCGGAGCACTTACAGGACGAAGTGCAGGAGGGGGGTCTACCATTACCCAGCAGTTATCTAAAATGCTCTTTACTGATGTTTCTTCGAATATCTTTCAGCGGGTAATGCAAAAGTTTAAGGAGTGGGTAATCTCAGTTCGTCTTGAAAGAAATTTTACCAAAGATGAGATTTTAACCATGTATTTAAATAAGTTCGACTTTCTTTATTTAGCAGTAGGGGTGAAGTCGGCTGCAAGGATATATTTTAATACAACTCCCGATCAATTAACGATTGAGCAAGCTGCAGTATTGGTTGGAATGGCTAAAAATCCATCACTATATAATCCTAAGCGTTTCCCCGAGTATGCTTTTAAGCGTAGGAATGTTGTTTTTGGACAGATGTATCGCAATGGAACAATCTCCGAGGTAGAAAGAGATTCTCTGGTTACCTTACCCATAGAACTTGATTTTAAGCGTACCAATCATAATGATGGCTTAGCGCCTTATTTTAGAGAGCACTTACGAAAGTATATGAAAGATTGGCTTAAAGATCATAAAAAGCCGGATGGAACGGAATATAATATTTATGCGGATGGGTTGAAAATCTACACAACCATAGATTCTCGTATGCAGCAGTATGCCGAAGAAGCCGTTGCATCTTATATGCCAATTTTACAAGAACAATTTTACCAGCACTGGGATGTTGAAGTTTATGAAGAGGATGAAGAGGTCGATGCAGATCTCGAAGATGAGGAAGAAAAATTTACGCACCCCCCTTTTGATGAAGCTTTACGACCTGGGCAGGTTGATACCCTTATGCTGACGGCCATGAAACGATCTGAGCGTCACAGAAAGTTGAGAAGGCGCAAAGCTCCTGAGGAGGAAATTGAAGAGGTATTTAATACGCCAACGCAGATGAACATTTTCACCTGGAAGGGTGCTGTGGATACGATGCTAACACCAATGGATTCTATTTTGCATTATAAGTATTTATTGCAAACGGGTATGATGTCTATGGACCCTAAAACAGGATTTATTAAAGCCTGGGTAGGAGGGATCAACCATCATTATTTCCAGTATGATCATGTTAAGGAAGCGAAAAGACAAGTAGGGTCTACTTTTAAACCTTTTGTTTATGCTACGGCTATCGATCAGCATAATTATTCTCCTTGTATGAAAGTGCCTAATGTTCAGGTGATTTTTGAAAAAGAGACCTGGGGTTTAGAAGAAGATTGGATTCCTAGAAATTCAGGTGAGAAATATGGGGGAGAGTTAAATTTAAAAGAAGCTTTAGCAAATTCTGTAAATACTATTACTGCTTATTTAATGAAGCAGGTTGGCCCTAGAAAAGTTCGTAAAATGGCCAGGGGTATGGGGCTAAAGGGGAGGATTCCGGCGGCACCATCTATTTGCCTGGGAACACCTGATGTTTCTATTTATGAAATGGTGGGGGCTTACGGAACTTTTGCTAATAAGGGGATTTACACCACGCCAATTTTCTTAAATAGAATTGAAGATAAAAATGGAGTTGTATTGGATGAGTTTAGCCCCAGGACTACAGAAGTGCTTAGTGAAGAGAAAGCCTATGTTATGCTAGATCTGATGCAAGGAGTAACCACAAAAGGTTCGGGTATTCGATTGCGTTGGAAGTATGGATTTAAAAATCAAATTGCCGGTAAAACCGGAACCACGCAAAATCAGTCTGATGGTTGGTTTATGGGGATAGTGCCAAATTTAGTTACCGGTGTTTGGACCGGAGCTGAAGACAGAGCCGTACATTTTAGGACCATTACTTTAGGACAAGGGGCACACATGGCTTTACCTATTTGGGGAGAGTACATGACAAGAGTATATGAGGATGCTGACTTGGGTATTTCTAAAGCAGATTTTGAAGCCCCCAATCGGTTAACCATAGAATTAGACTGTGATAAATTTGAGAAGGAAAGTATTGACTTTGATGATGAGACAGAAGAAGAATTTTGATTAGCTATTAGCGATCAGTGAATGAATAGTAAAAGTAATTGTCCCCTCGAGTAGGCTGCTACAGGGGTGTAATAATATGTTGTATTTACTCTAGATAACAGTTTAATTATTTTCAAGGGCAAGAGGAATAAGGCTTGATTTTTGTTATATTACTATATGGTAAAAGACTGTTAATACGTTTTGAGAAATAAATGAATTCAACAATTAAAATTTAACAGATGATAAATAAAGTTGTTACCAATGTACAGGAAGCCCTACAGGGGGTAAAAGATGGAATGACCTTGATGTTGGGTGGTTTCGGTTTATGTGGAATTCCGGAAAACAGTATTGCTGAATTGGTAAAAAAGGGAATTAAAAACTTAACCTGTATTTCAAATAATGCAGGGGTTGATGATTTCGGTCTGGGCTTGTTACTTCAAGGAAAGCAAATTAATAAAATGATCTCTTCTTACGTAGGAGAAAACGACGAATTTGAACGTCAGATGTTAAGTGGAGAACTCGAGGTAGACCTTATACCTCAAGGCTCTTTAGCAGAACGTTGTAGAGCCGGAGGAGCAGGAATTCCAGCATTTTTCACACCTGCCGGCTATGGAACAGAAGTTGCTGAAGGAAAAGAAGTGAGAGAATTTAATGGAAAACCTCATATTTTAGAATCGGCACTACATGCAGATTTTGCTATTGTAAAAGCCTGGAAAGGAGATACTGCCGGGAACTTAATTTACAAAGCCACGGCAAAAAATTTTAACCCGATGATGGCAATGGCAGGTAAAATTACCATTGCAGAGGTAGAAGAGCTTGTTCCTGCAGGTGAGCTAGATCCCAATGAAATTCATACACCCGGTATTTTTGTTCAACGAATTTTTCAAGGAGAAAGGTTTGAGAAAAGAATTGAACAACGAACCCTTAGAGAAAAATGATTTGAGGATTTGAGAATTTGAAAATGGAATTTAATGAGAAATGATAAAAAGAATTTAATTGTTGAAATGTCGACTCAATTTTCAATAGAGGTGATTGAGTTTTGTGAGCGTTTGAATAGTGGGAATAAAAGGCTGTTAGGTAAACAGTTGTTTAGAGCTTCTACTTCTATTGGAGCAAATATTAGAGAAGCACAAAATGCTGAAAGCTTAAAGGATTTTATACATAAATTTAAAATTGCAGCTAAAGAAGCTGACGAGTCAGCGTATTGGCTGGAGTTGTGTAATAAATCGGAGTCATATCCGTCGAGTAAAAAGTTGGATAAAGATTTACAATCTATGATTCGGGTAATTTCTAAGATTATTTCTTCATCGAAGAAGAGTTAATTTTCAAATTCTCAAATCTTCAAATTTTCAAATTGATATGTTAAATAAGACAGGTATAGCGAAAAGAATTGCTCAAGAGTTGAAAGATGGATTCTATGTAAACCTCGGAATAGGTATTCCTACTTTAGTTGCGAATTATATTCCTGAAGGAATTTCAGTTGAATTTCAATCCGAGAATGGGATTTTGGGAATGGGCCCTTTCCCGTTTGAAGGATCGGAAGATGCTGATTTAATTAATGCAGGAAAACAAACCATTACTGCTCTTGATGGAGCCGTTTATTTTGATTCGGCAACGAGTTTTGCCATGATCAGGGGTCAGCACGTTCAACTAACCGTATTGGGTGCTATGGAGGTTTCTGAAAATGGTGATATTGCCAATTGGAAGATTCCGGGAAAAATGGTGAAAGGGATGGGTGGTGCTATGGACTTGGTGGCTTCTGCAGAGAACATTATTGTTGCCATGATGCATACTAATAAAAAGGGGGAATCGAAAATTTTGAAAGAATGTAACCTGCCTTTAACAGGTGCTTGTTGTGTAAAAAAGATCGTAACAAATTTGGCAGTATTGGAAGTGATGCCCCATGGAGGGTTTAAGCTTTTGGAACGTGCTCCAGGAGTGAGTGTAAAAGAAATTCAGGCAGCTACAGAAGGCAGCTTATTGGTGGAGGGAGAAATTCCGGAAATGGAGCTTAGTTAATAATTTTTAATGACTACAGTCTACCTACCTAAAAATGATTGGGTGAGTTTCCAAAATTTTACGGGCTTACCGGCAAAAAAAAAGACCATTTCGAAAGAAATGGTCTTTTAATATGAATGAGAGAAATACTTACTCAGCGAATGGAACAACGCTTACGTAAGATCTGTCATCTCTTTTCTTTTTAAATTGAATGGTACCATCACATAAAGCGAAAAGTGTATGATCTTTACCCATACCTACGTTTTCACCTGGATTGTGTTTTGTACCTCTTTGTCTAACGATGATGTTACCAGCAATAGCTAATTGACCACCGTAAATTTTGATTCCCAATCGTTTCGATTCCGATTCACGACCGTTTTTGGAACTACCGACACCTTTCTTATGAGCCATGGTTCAATTTTTTTTGGTTAATTAATTAGGCTTCTGTTTTTTCAGCTTTAGGAGCTGCTTTTTTAGCTGCTGCCTTTTTAGTGATGGTCCCAATTGTCAACTGTGTTAAGTATTGACGGTGACCATTTTTCACTTTATAGCCTTTTCTTCTTTTCTTTTTGAAGACGATTACTTTGTCTCCTTTCAGGTGGCTCTCAATCTTCGCTGAGACTTTTGCACCTTTTATAGCTGGGGCGCCAACGGTAACTTTGCCTTTATCTTCAATTAAAAGAACGTTATCGAAAGTAACTTTCGACCCTTCTTTTCCTTCAAGACGGTTAACAAAGATGCGTTGATCTTTTTCAACTTTGTATTGATGCCCTGCTATCTCTACAATTGCGTACATCTGCTATGTGTTAGTTAGTTTAAAAATACTAAATCGGTCTGCAAAATTACACAATTAAACTGAACTAGCAAAAGACCTTAGCTTCTTTTGTTTACTAAATAAACGCCGGCTATGATTATCGAAAACCCACTGATATGGTGAGCTGTAATCGTTTCATTGTCAATGACTCCCCAAAGAATTGCAACGATAGAAATGATATAAGTACAAGAGGTGGCAAAAAGAGCGCCCGTCATTTTAATTAATTTATTGAACGCAATAACTGAAAGTGCCGAGCCAATGATGGCTAAAATTGCTGTGTACCCTAAGCTCGCCCAAGCTTTAGGGTGGTTTTGCATAACGTCGATAAAGTCGCTACTAAACAGATATATTCCGGCCCAGGGGCCCACGAAAGTAATTGCCAGTGTGGTAATTTGTAGAGCGTTTAAATTTTGCAGTTGGGCTTTAATGATGTTAGCACTCCAACCATAACAAGCTGTTGCAACGATAACCATTAAGCTATAAAGTAATGTTTTTTCATTAAACTTTTGTATATCTGGAAGGAGTAGGTAAATGGTCCCAATCACTCCAATGGCTATACCCACATAGTTAGTGCGTTTAACTTTTAAGTTGTAGAAGAACACCCCTATAAAGAGTGTAAATAAAGGAGTTAGCACATTAAGAATTCCCACAAGACCTGAGTCTAGATAAGTTTCAGATTTAGTGAAAAGAAAGGCAGGAATTGCACTTCCCACCAGCCCGGTAAGAAATAGTGGCCAAAGTTTATCGGTAGGAATATTTCGGTAAAATTTCCGTCCTATCCAGGCTAAAAATACAAAGGCTATAAAAAGTCGGAGTGTCGCAACTTGTTCAAAGCTAAAAGCATCAAGACCTCTTTTTATTAATATGAAAGAACTTCCCCAGACAAGTGACAGGACAAGTAGTAGCATCCAGTGTCCAGGGGGGCTATCGATTTTTTTAAGCATTTGTTAACTTTAGTTAAAGTGCTGTTAATAGTGTTGGCAAAGGTACTGATTTAAAGGTCTTATTGATGATAATTCGTACCTTTGCACCACTAAACATTAAAATAAGAAGTGATGAATAAATTGATGAGATTTGGTTTCGCAGTATTGACAGTAGTATTAACGTTTGTATCTTGCTCGGAGACTACAGCTCAGTCTAAAGAGGTGGTTCAGCAAGTGGTTCAGAGCACGGAGATGACAATGAGCATTAAAGGAATGACTTGCCTTATGGGTTGTGCTCGTGCAATTGAAGTTGAGTTAAAAAACCTAGAGGGTGTAGAAGTTGCCAAAGTCGACTTTAAAGCTGCAAATGCACAATTAACTTACAATTCGGCATTAACCTCGGAAGCAACAATTGTTGATTTTGTAAATAATTATAGACATGGAGCTTTTGAGGCTTCTGTTGCGACTGCAAAAAAATGTGGTGTTGAATGTACAAAGGCTTGTTGTTCAAAAGCAAAAAAATGTGGAGCAGATTGCACAAAGGCTTGTTGTGAAAAAGAAGAGGCTAAAAAATGTGATGCTGACTGTACAAAACCCTGTTGCGACAAATAGTTGAAATTAAGATTGAATTACATCCTCTTTCCGAAATCGGGAAGAGGATTTTTTTTGCTTATTACTACTGATAAAAATCAATTGATAATTAGCTTCAGCTTAGTATCTTTGACTAGCGAATTAAAATGTAAAAAGCATGTCTTTTAAAAGTTTTGCAAAACTTACCCTTATAAGTATATTTTTAATCATTGTTGCCGGTTCTGTAGTTCGGATGACAGGTTCGGGAATGGGTTGCCCGGATTGGCCGAAGTGCTTTGGTTTTATTATTCCACCTACGAGTGTTGACCAAATAGAATGGGAAGTTGGGAAGTCATTTTTTGAAGGACAAATGATTATTTATGAAGAGCAATTATGGTCGGCTAAGAGCGATTTTGTTAGTGGCGAAAAATACAATTCTGGGAATTGGATTTTATATACAAAACATGATTATGCGAAGTTTAATCCGGCGCACACCTGGACAGAGTATATTAATCGATTAATCGGAGCCATTTCAGGAGTGCTTACTTTTGTGATGCTTCTCATGTCTTTTAGATATTGGAAAACGAAAAGAAAGATTGTTTCCCTAAGTGCTTTGGTGGTGTTTTTAATGGGATTTCAGGGCTGGCTAGGAGCAACGGTAGTTTATTCGGTTTTGCAGCCGGTTCAAATTACCATTCATATGCTTATGGCATTGCTCATTGTAGCTTTAATGGTATATCTTATTTATGAGTTGCCGGAATCTTCAACTAAGAATGTTCTCGTTTTTGATAAAAATTTAAACAGAGTGCTTGTAATCGCAATTGGTTTAAGTTTAGTTCAAATTGCTTTAGGTACTCAGGTACGTCAAATTATTGATGAGATATCGTCTGGGTTAGATTATGGACAAAGAGAGTTGTGGATTGGTTTAGTCGGGAATACGTTTAAAGTACATAGATCTTTTGCCATTGTTCTAGTCTTGATAAATGGCTTATTATTTTTTAGAAACTACAAATTTAACTTAGGATTTAAACTTGTTAATGCTGTTTTCGCTGTGGTTATTTTGGAAGTAGTAAGTGGAATAATACTCACTTACTTTGATATGATGGCATTAATGCAGCCAATCCATCTAGTAGCGGCTAGCGTATTGTTTGTACTTCAAATAGCCCTTTATTTTCAGTTAAAAAAGCTAAGACCACTCAAGACTTTCAATTAACGTTTGAAGATCTTCTTTGATGTAATCTTTAACAGGTTGTAGTGAGTCGGAATTAGGGATTGTGTTGAAATACAAAGAACCCCTTAAAAAGTGATTTGCACTATCGGTTGCAAAGAATTGTAGGTTAGAGGCACTATTTCCGTGAATATCATAAAGGACACCGTATACCTGTTCCTCCTCATTTAGGTATACCTTTTCAATAATCCCGTCAGACCGAACAGCGTGGTCGTAAGCTAGCTTGTGACTTTCTTCTATGATAGATGCTAAATTGGAGTCTAACATTTTATAGGTCAGGTAAACTGTAGCATCATGCGATGGGTAGTAGATATTATACCAGCAGTTGTTTTTTCCACTGATGATTTTAA
>Ga0207964_1000221_pt1 | contig 18069 bp, 21 predicted proteins | sample Knorr_S23_td_250_FD_185608 | JGI IMG/M metagenome (GOLD analysis project Ga0207964, IMG submission 185608) | Marine microbial communities from Southern Atlantic Ocean transect - Knorr_S23_td_250_ad_251m_LV_A (SPAdes) (version 2) | ecosystem: Environmental > Aquatic > Marine > Oceanic | place...
CATTGTCAGATTCTAATAATTTCATAGCGTGCTCGGAGATATTCTTTCCATTGGCATCAGCTTGAATTAATTCTGGAACAACTTTACTTCCTAGTATTTTATTTGGAAGTGACACCTCACTAGTATGAAGCAATCGGCTGGCAATCTGATAGCTTAGATAAGACAGTTTATACACAACAACCATTGGGACTGCCAATAAGCCGACCTCAAGAGCTGCAGTTCCTGATGCAACAATAACTAAATCTGAGTTACTAATTTTTGTATTCGCATCCCCAACGCTCAGACCTATTTCGAGCCCATCAATACTTTTGTTAACCCAGTCTAATTGATGATCATTTGCAAGAGATATATTAAATACAAGATCTGAATTTTCAGCTTTCATTAATTTGACTGCTTTTAACAGCTCTGGCAACAAAAACTTAATCTCGGATTCTCTTGATCCAGGCATTAAAAGAACATTTTTATTTGATTTATAATCTTTTCTGGGCTTTAAAGTTTCAGCTAATGGATGGCCAACAAAAATTGCTTTTTGATTATGCTTTTTGTAGAAATCAACTTCAAAAGGAAACAGACATAGAATGAGGTCTGTAGAATCTTTGATTTTTTTTACCCTCTTAGAACGCCATGCCCAGACAGATGGACTAATAAAATGAATTGTTTTAACGCCATTATTCTTGAGTATTCGCTCTAACTTAAAATTAAAGTCAGGAGAATCAACACCTATGAAAACATCGGGTTTATTTGCAAGATAATGCTCAGAAATTCGTTTTCTTAGTTTTAAGATAGATGGCAACTTTCTTAGAACTTCACTAAGTCCCATTACATTGACTTCATTCATATGCCATAATCTATGGCAACCCGCTTTGTGCATCTTATCCCCAGCTAAACCATCTATCTGACAATTTGGTTGATTTTGCTTTAAAGCAGCTACTAGTGATGAGGCAATCAAATCACCTGAAGTTTCTGCAGCACTGAGGGCAATTTTCATTTCTATTAGTTTGTTACAAGGGCATATTAAACTTTAATCTCTTAGAATCTAGGTAAGATAATATCAGGGTTATCGTCAAAAGGCCTATAAATCACCAGAACCCCTCCGATAACTTGAATTAATTCTGCTTGAGAAAAATCTATTATTCGTTCGATAATATTTTGTTTCTCATCACGGTTTTCCACTCTCAACTTAATCTTTATTAACTCATGCTTTAGCATTGTGGAATCAATTTCAGTTAATACAGATTCACTTAAACCGTTTTGGCCAATCATCACAAATGGTTTCAAATCATGAGCCATTGATCTTAAATATTTTTTTTGATTATTGGTTAGTTTCATCTTCAAATAAACTCTCATTCTCAAAAAGGGATTCGATTGTCTCTCTCTTTCGCACCAAACTGTGTTGCTTTCCACTAACCATTACCTCTGGAACTCTTGGCCTAGAGTTATAGTTAGAGCTTAAAACAAATCCATATGCACCCGCTGTCATGATTGCAATGTAATCTCCTTTTTCTAAAGTAAGATTTCTATTTTTAGCTAAAAAATCTGAAGACTCACAAACTGGGCCAACAATGTCCCAAATATCATTAATGCCCATAGAGTTATCATCGATCAATACAGCTTGGTGAAATGAATCATAGAGTGAGGGTCTAATTAAATCATTCATGGCGCCATCAACAATTGCAAAAGACTTAAGATCATTTTGCTTTAAATACTCTACTTTTGTTACAAATATTCCAGCATTACCAACAATTGAACGACCAGGCTCAACTAATACCTTCATCTTGTTAACTCTTTTAGTTACTGAATTTAGATAGTCTTTAATATTGATGGTTTTCTCTTGGTCATAGCTTACTCCAACTCCGCCACCAATATCTAAGTGCTCAATTAGGATATTTTCAGAATTTAACTTTTCAACAAGCTCTAATGCTCTGTCTAGCGCCTCTATAAAAGGTGACACCTCAGTAATTTGAGATCCTATGTGATAATCAAGACCACAAACTTTTAAATTTTCTGATAATGCTGCTTGTTTGTACATTGATAAGGCAATATCAGCACCAACACCAAACTTATTTTCAGTTAGGCCTGTAGAAATATAGGGATGAGTATTTGCATCTACATTTGGATTTACCCTAATCGAAATAGGTGCAACCATATCCATAGAAGAAGCAACTGACTCAATGCGATCTAACTCATCTTCAGATTCAACATTAAAACAATAGATATCATATTCAAGGGCTTTTTTAATTGAGTTTTCATTTTTTGCAACCCCTGAAAAAACACATTTTCTTGCATCCCCTCCTGCACTAATAACTCTCTCTAGCTCTCCCAATGAAACAATATCAAAGCCAGAACCTAGCTTTGCAAGAGTATTTAACACTGCAAGGTTAGAATTCGCTTTTACTGCGTAACATATTAAATGCGGATGTTCGCCAAAAGATTTTTTAAATAGATTCCAATTAAACTCTATTTGGCTTTTTGAATAAATATAAAGCGGTGAACCATAAGATTTCATTAAGTCTGAAACAAGTAAAGACTCAACATAAAGGCTATTATTTTGAAAATTGAATGAGTTCAATTGATTTATCTATTAGCTACTAGTAGTTGTTTCAATTGAGCCAACTTGTGACTTACTGATTGGCACTAAATCACCCATTCGGCCACACGCAGTTATTGTAATCACAAGCGAAACTAGTAAAAAAAGTTTAATTTGGTTTCTCATGTCGTCACCATCACTTTATCAAAGGTATCATTTTACACAAAGGCTTTAAGCTGTTGCATAAACAAATCTCTAGGCATATTAAAAGCACCTAGGCTTTCAAGATGCTCATTCTCTACCTGACAGTCTATCAATTTATAATCGCTATTCTGGAGCAGGTAAGCAAACGCAACTTTTGAAGCATTACTCACGAGTGAAAACATAGACTCTCCAAAAAAAACTCTACCTAGTGCAACTCCATATAATCCACCCACCAGCTTTTTATCAAAAAAAACCTCGTATGAATGGGCATATCCAGCATCATAAAGAGAACGGTAGGCTTTAATCATGTCATCGCCTATCCAAGTTCCGGACTGACCAGCTCTAGGAATATTTTGACAGTGTTTCATAACGTCATAGAAAGCAGTATCCACTGTGACTTTAAATTTTGATGAATTAATAGTTTTTCTTAAGCTTTTTGAAAGATGAAAAGCCTCAGATGTAATGACCATTCTAGGATCAGGCGAATACCACATTATTGGCTCATTTTTGCCATACCATGGAAAAATTCCCTGTGAATAAGCATACAATAATCTATCAGAAGATAAATCTCCACCTATTCCGATTAAGCCATTTGGTTCTTTGAGAGCTAACTTTAATTCTGGAAACTTTATTTCATTAGCATCAAGCCAAAAAGACGAAGGTATTTGAATCACTCTTTTCGACTTTTGATAATATCCCTTACCATATACAGTGCAAGTATACTTCTAGCCTCGGTCAAGTCTTCTGTGTATGTTAATTGCTCTAAGTCTGATAGTTTTTTAGGAACAATTTCTAATGGTTCTGGCTCATCACCTTCTGCAGTTTCTTCGTATAGATCTTCAGCCAAAACAATATGCGTTTCACTAGACTGATAACCTGGCGCTAGAGTAATGGTTTTTAAAAAAGTTAATTTGTTTGCTCCATATCCAATTTCCTCTTTCAGCTCTCTGCCAGCAGCCGCAACGGGAGTTTCTCCTTTGTCGATTTTGCCTTTAGTCAAACCTAATTCATATTTTTCAGTTCCACCTGAAAATTCATAGATCATTAAAACTGTTTCATCATCGATCATTGGGATAACTAAGACAGCCCCATTTCCTCTTGACATTAACCTTTCATAAACCCGGGTTGCCCCATTAGAAAACTCAACATCCATGGATTCAAGATTAAAAATTCGACTCTGCGCGACAGTATGAATATTAGTGAGTTTAGGCATTTTTCTCATAGTCAATATTATGCCATTGCTTATAATTTAGAATAAATAAATGATTGATTATTTTTCCCATAGAAGAGGAAAAAAACTGTCATTCAATTTATTGCTGTCATTCAATTTATACTTCCTATATATTTTTCCTGTACCTCCACAATTGGAGGGATGAAATTTAGCATCATTAGGAACACAATGGGCTACAATGGATCTTCGATCTCCATTTGACTGGTTTACTCCTGACCCATGCCAGGTCATTCCATGATGAAATGAAGCTCCACCCGCTGGAACTTCAACAGCACATGTTTGAAGGTTTTTGTCATTAATCTTAAGGTAATTATCGAGTTCTTTCTTGTAATTTTCTGGCGCATGAAAACTATCAGAAGGTGGGCATAGGTCCCAATGATGTGACTCAACTGCAAATTCTAATGTTCCATTTTCTTTATGAGTATTATCAAGTGGTATCCAACAAGTCACCATACTTTGAGGAACAATCCAGTCTACATATGCAGCATCCTGATGATAAGACAGTGACTTGCCTTGAGGTGGCTTCCATAAAACATTGTCCTGTATAAGCCTGGCCCCTTTCCAGCCCATTAGTTTAGATACAATCTGTCCTATAATTGGATTACAAACTACCTGCTTAATAAGGTTATCTGACTTCCAAGCATTGCAAATTTGTCTTGTAACATCATTAGGATCCCTGTCGCTTTTCCAGTTCCACTCATCAGGCTCAATTCCAGTTTCGAACTCTCCCTGAAATAGAAGCTCAATTCTTTCTTTTAACTCGTCAAGATATTGCGTATTGATGAATTTATCTATAGTTAGAAAGCCATTTTTACGAAAGTCTTTCAATTGTTCTTCGTTGATAGAAGCTTTAATCATTTGAATGACTCCTATATCTTTCTCATTACTGATTATTCATCTCATCAAAAACCATTAGGACTGAGGTATCACTATATGTATGGCCTTTATCCATTAGGTTAATATATCTATCATAAACCTCTTGAGTAAAAGTCAAATTAGTATTATTCTCGTTTGCTTGCTCTAAACAATAGCCTAAATCTTTCACCATCCACTTTATAGCAAAACCAAAATCAAATTTCCTCTGGTGCATAGTTTTACCTCTATTTACCATTTGCCAAGATTGTGCAGCACCCCCAGAAATGGCAGATAATAATTTATCCATATTTAGATTTTCTGATTCAGCAAAAAGTAAGCCCTCGGACAAACCCTGTAACAAACCAGCAATACAAATTTGGTTAACCATTTTTGCTAGCTGACCTGATCCAGCCTCTCCCATCAATGTCACACTTTTTGAATATGTTCTCATAATTGAATCACACGATTCTAAAATATCAGGGTCACCTCCTGCCATCACACTTAGAACGCCATTTACTGCTCCAGCTTCTCCACCACTGACAGGAGCATCAATAAAATTAATGTCTTTAGTCTTCAAAGACTCATTTAAATGCTTTGCAAGTTTACGAGATGTGGTGGTATGGTCAATAAATGTAGAACCGCTTTTAAGAAAAGCCAGCATACCTCCCTTTGAAAAAACAATTTCCATCATATCTTCATCCCTGCCAGTGCATGTTATAACTACATCAGCATCTGAAACAGCCTCCTCAATAGTTTGAGCCACTCTTCCTTCGTATTCATCACCCCATTTGGAAGATTTTTCTGCAGATCGATTAAAAACACACACATTAAAAAGGCCAGAATTTGATAAATGTCCTGCCATTGGATAGCCCATAGTTCCTAAACCAATAAAAGTTACATTTTTTTTGTTGCTCATACTTACACCTTAATTTTTTGTTAAATTACCATGAATTATACGACAATGTCTTCTATACTAAATTGCCAGTTCAATCAAAAAAATCTAATAATGACTCAACCTGAATACTGGCAACAATCTAAAGAATTCTTATCTAATGTCGATCCGAGTTTGGCAAGGTTATTTCTTGAACATCCAGATTATAATATTTCCTCTAAGGGTGAAGCATTAGAAACACTACTTCGATCAATAGTTGGTCAGCAAATATCTGTTCAAGCTGCTACAAGTGTATGGGTAAAATTAGCAAATAAAATTGGCAAAATAAGACCAGAAAATGTCCTTTCAATTAGCTTAGAAGATCTCAAGTCGTGTGGCCTATCAAAACAGAAAGCTCAATACATAATTAATATTTGCAATCATTTTATAGCTTGTTCAATTAAAGATCATTCATATTGGGAGGATCGAACTTTCAAAAGCGTTTACGAAGAATTAATCACCATTAAAGGAGTTGGGCCTTGGACTGCAGAAATGTTTGGAATGTTTTATTTGCTCGAAAAAGATATCTTTCCAATTAAAGACATTGGGATTATTAGAGCTATGAATCAGATTTATGGTGATGGAGAAATTCTCAGCAAAGATAAGATTATCGAAATTTCTGAACAATGGAAGCCATATAGAAGTGTAGCTTGCTGGTTTTTATGGAGATCTATAGACGCTGAGGATATTCAATACTAGGATTCTAGTGCCTTAACAACAAGGTCGCCCATTTCTTCTGTTCCAACTAATTTTTTACTATCACCAGCAATATCTCTTGTTCTGTAACCTTGGTCCAATACATCACTTACCGCAGAATCAATTTTATCAGCCAGCTCTCCTTGGTTAAGTGAGTATTTAAGCATCATAGAAACAGATAGGATTGTTGCTAATGGGTTTGCAATATCTTTACCAGCTATATCGGGAGCAGAACCATGAATAGGTTCATACATGCCAAAATTATTTTTATCTAATGATGCTGAGGGCAGCATTCCAATGGAGCCAGTTAGCATTGCCGCACAATCAGACAAAACATCTCCAAAAAGATTGCTCGTGACCATGACGTCAAACTGCTTAGGGTCTCTCACAAGCTGCATTGCTGCATTATCAACATATAGATGAGAGAGCTGTACATCAGAATATTCTTTTGACACTTCTTCCATAACATCTCTCCAAAGCTCGGAGACCTCAAGAACATTTGCCTTATCAACGGAACAAACTCGTCTTCCTCTTTTTTGAGCTATTTGAAACGCTGAATGCCCAATTCTTGCAATCTCAGATTCATAGTATGTCGCAGAATTAATTCCAAATCGCTCACCATTTTTGATTTCAACTCCCCTAGGCTGTCCAAAATAGATCCCTCCAACAAGCTCTCGAACAATCATTAAGTCAAGACCAGATACAATTTCATTTTTGAGACTGGATGCGGAAGCTAATTGTGGGTATAGAATTGCTGGTCTTAGGTTTGAAAAAAGTTCAAGCTGAGAGCGTATCCCCAATAAACCTCTTTCTGGCCTTAGACTTCTTTCTAATGACTCCCATTTGGGACCTCCAACTGCGCCGAGCAAAATTGAGTCGCAATCTTTTGCGATTTTAATTGTCTCATCAGGAAGAGGAGAACCTGTTTCGTCATAAGCAACGCCACCAAGGAGTCCATTAACTAGAGTCATTTCCATAGAATGATTCCTGTTTAATGAATCAATTACTTTAATGGCTTGGGCTACAATTTCTATCCCTATACCATCACCAGGCAGAATGAGTATTTTTGACATTTTATTTCCCTAAAATAAATTTACAAATAGATAAATTATTAATAGTTATATTTCAACCATTTCGAAGTCATCCTTACCCGAGCCACAAACTGGGCATTCCCAGTCTTCTGGGACATCAGACCAAGCTGTTCCAGGCTCAATTCCCTCATCTGGAGCGCCTTTCTCCTCATCATAGATCCATCCACACATAGCGCATTGAAATTTTTTCATAATAAATCTGTTGTTAGCAAGGAAATTGCTTAATACTAGCAAATTCCTTAATGCAGAACGATTATACATTTTGTTCATCATAAATTGAGAATCAAAATTTATAGCTGTTTATGAGATACAACTAATATAAGTGGTATTAATGTTATATTAGAAAATCCAGTATAAAATATTGCAATGCTCAAAATTTATAATACACTCAGCAATCAAAAGGAAGAGTTTAGACCTATTGATGCGAACCATGTTGGAATCTATGTTTGTGGTATGACGGTTTATGACTTCTGTCATATGGGTCATGCTAGGGTTTTGGTTATGTTTGATGTCATCACAAGACATTTAAGACGAAACTTTTCAAGTGTAAAGTATGTAAGAAATATCACCGATATTGATGATAAGATTATCTCAAGGGCCATTGAAAATAATGAGGATATATACTCATTAACACAAAGATATATTGATGCAATGCATGAAGATGAAAAATCTTTAGGTGTTTTGAGTCCAGACATTGAGCCCAGGGCTACTGATTCAATTGATAAGATGATTGATATGATTGAATCGCTATCAAAACAAGGATTGGCATATCAAGGTACAAATGGTGATGTATTTTATTCTGTAAGGAAATTTAAAGATTATGGCAAACTCTCAGGAAAGAACTTAGACGACCTGGTGGCTGGTGCAAGAGTAGATATTGAGAGTAATAAAAAAGATCCACTTGATTTTGTTCTTTGGAAAAAAGCAAAATCGGATGAGCCTAGCTGGCCCTCACCCTGGGGTGATGGGAGGCCTGGCTGGCATATAGAATGCTCTGCCATGTCTAATCATTTTATTTCAAATCATTTCGATATACATGGGGGTGGAATGGACCTGACATTTCCACATCATGAAAATGAAATTGCCCAATCAGAAGGAGCCAATAATTGTAAATTTGTAAACACTTGGATGCATGTTGGTTTTGTCAATATTGATGATGAAAAAATGAGCAAGTCCCTTAATAACTTTTTTACTATTCGTGATGTGTTAGAAAATTATGATGGGGAGGTGCTTCGATATTTTCTTATCAGTAGTCATTACCGCTCTCCTTTAAACTTTAGCGAAACCAACATTGAGAGTGCCCAATCTGCCTTAAAAAGACTGTATAACGCTACTAAAGGCCTAACTGAAACTACTGAAAACCCATCACTTATTGAGATTGATTATGAAAAAAAGTTTAATGCTGCTTTGAATGATGACTTCAATACTCCTATGGCTTTAAGTATTCTTTTTGAAATTGCAAAACAGATTAATATTGAAAGAACAACAAACCTTACAAAAGCCAATGCACTATCAAGCCAGCTTGTTAAGCTTGGAAACTATCTAGGCATTCTTCAATACAATGCTGATGAATACCTGAAGCTTGGCTCAGAGTTATCAGAATCTGAAATATCTAAAAAAATTGCGCAAAGAGAGGATGCAAGAAATTCTAAAGACTTTGCAATGTCAGACCAAATTCGGGATGAACTTTTGGAACTTGGAATTATTCTTGAAGATAATGCAAATGGAACAACTTGGCGAAGGAAATGATCTTAAATTAGATTGGAATCAAATTGATACAATCTTACTAGACTTAGATGGAACAATCTTAGATTTAAACTTTGATCTAGAGTTTTGGTTGGAATATATTCCTAGAGTCTACTCAAAAAAAAATAACATCGACTTTCTAAGAGCTAAAGAAATAATAGTATCAAAGATTAACTCTCAAGAAGGCAAGCTCACCTGGTATTGTCTCGATTATTGGGAAGAACAGCTTGAACTTGATATTATGAAATTAAAAACTGATATCTCTCATCTGATTCAAGTTCATGAGCATGCAATAACATTTCTTCAGCGTGCAAAAGACAATAATAAGCGTATTTATCTTGTTACAAATGCCCATAGAAAAGGCATTAAACTTAAAATGAAAATGTCTAAAATCCAAGATTTCTTTGATGAAATTATTTCTTCACATGACTTTGGAGTGCCAAAACAAGAACAAAAATTTTGGCAAGAGCTAGTTAAGCAAATAGATTTTAATAAAGATAGATCAATCTTTTTTGATGACTCTCTTGATGTACTTGAGGCAGCTGCTAAATTTAATATAAGGAATGTTGTTGCAATTAATAAACCAAGCACTAAGATTCCCAAAAAAAATGTGCCTGGATATATGAATATTGAGAATTTTTATGAGGTTCTACCTCTTTAATAACTGATTATTTTAAATGATCAGTTTGCAATGAAACAAATTGTAACAATCGCTTGCAACGTGCAATCTAAAATGTAATTTAACTAAACAATACTATAGAATTATTGAATAATCTAATCATACCAAATGATATACTTTTTTCTTAACTCTAAAGAAATTTTGTATGCGTTTATCAGATTAGCATACTAAACTCTAAAAACCTTTAACAAAAAATAAAATTATGAAAAATGCCTTTTATGCACAATCTGGAGGAGTAACTGCAGTAATTAATGCCTCAGCCAGTGGTGTGATTGAAACAGCTCGCAAACATTCAGACAAGATTGGTACAGTTTATGCTGGAGAGAATGGAATTATTGGAGCTTTAACAGAAAACCTAATTGATACTTCACTAGAGTCAGATGCTGATATTGCAGCACTGAATCATACTCCCTCAGGTGGTTTTGGGTCATGTCGCTACAAGATGAAATCACTAGAAGCCAATAGAGCTGAATATGAGCGCTTGATTGAAGTCTTCAAAGCCCATAATATTGGTTATTTTTTTTATAATGGTGGGGGTGACTCGGCAGATACTTGCTTAAAAGTTTCTCAACTCTCAGAAAGTATGGGGTTCCCAATTCAGGCAATTCATATACCCAAAACTGTAGACAATGATTTACCAGTAACTGATAACTGCCCAGGCTTTGGATCAGTTGCAAAATATATTGCTGTTTCTACAATGGAGGCAAGCTTTGATGTGGCATCAATGGCAGCTACTTCAACAAAAATCTTTGTTTTAGAAGTAATGGGTCGTCATGCAGGTTGGATAGCAGCAGCAGGAGGACTGGTAGATTCATCAATACCTGTCGTTATCTTGTTTCCTGAAGTTGACTTTGATGAAGAGAAATTTTTAGCTAAGGTTGATAATAATGTTAAAGAGTTTGGATATTGCACTATAGTTGTTTCAGAGGGAACAAAGTGGCCTGATGGCTCATTTCTTGCAGAACAAGGCACTCGTGATGACTTTGGTCATGCTCAACTAGGTGGTGCAGCACCAGTCGTAGCAAATATTATTAAAAAATCTCTTGGCTACAAGTTTCACTGGGCTGTGGCTGACTATCTTCAGCGTTCAGCGAGACACTTAGCCTCAAACTCTGATGTTGAACAGGCCTATGCTCTTGGTAAAGCTGCAGTAGAAATGGCACTGGATGGAAAGAATTCAATCATGCCATCCATTGTAAGAAAATCAAGTAATCCATACAAATGGGAAATTGGTTATGGAGAATTAAAGGACATCGCAAATGTGGAAAAAATGATGCCTGAAAGTTTTATTTCAAAAGATGGATTTTCTATAACTAATTCATGTCGTGAATATTTACTCCCACTTATTGAAGGGGAGAATTATCCTCCGTATAATAATGGTTTGCCAGAATATGTAGTAATGAAAAAAATAAAGGTAAACAAAAAGTTACCTCTCTTTGAAGTTTAAACAAAAGGCGCTCATATGAATATTATTTTGTTAGGACCTCCTGGTGCTGGAAAAGGTACTCAGGCGGCACACATTTGTGAAAAGTTTAATATTCCTCAGATTTCTACTGGTGATATGTTACGTGCGGCAGTAAATGCTGGTTCACCCATAGGATTAGAAGCAAAAAAAACTATTGATGCGGGAAATCTAGTTTCTGATGAACTAATCATCTCGCTTGTTAAAGAGAGGATTCATTTACCTGATTGCCATAATGGTTATTTACTCGATGGATTTCCTAGGACCATTAATCAAGCTAATGCTCTTAAATTAGAGGACATTAAAATCAACTATTGCGTTGAAGTGCAAGTTCCAGATGATGATATTGTCGAACGAATGTCAGGCCGTCGCGTTCATCTTTCTTCAGGCAGAACATACCATATTAAATTTAATCCTCCGAAAGAGGCTAACAAGGACGATATCACTGGCGGAGAGCTAATTCATCGTGTTGACGATAATGAAGAAATAGTAAGAGGTCGACTTAAAATTTACCATAAGCAAACCGAGCCATTAGTTAAGTACTATCGTTCTGATGCCAATAACCCCGAAACAGGTACTAAATTCATTACTATCAACGGTGTTGGTACTCTTGAAGAGGTTAAAGATAGAATTTCAATTGCATTAGTAAGCTAGTAAATCCCTCTAAAGATCAATTTTAAATTTTACTCTCTTGGTTCCATCTTCAGAACCCTTAACTAAGACTTTATCGTTATTGATGTCGTATGTTAAAGAATCACCACTGAATGAATCAAAACCTTGAACTAGGTAGGCATCTCCAACCAAAAAGATCATGCCCTCATTGACGTCATAAGTAATCAAGGTCGCTGTAGCCTCAATAAATCGCGCCTGATTTTCTTGGCTTTGAATATACTTCGCAGGCTTTTCGTTTGTTCCTTTCGCTATCATGGTTTCCACACCATCGGCATTGGTTTGAACTTGGATAATTTCAGCAGTCATTACCAAAGATCCTTGCTTGACTTCAGCGTCCCCAATAAACTCATTAAAACCGGTGGTCTCATCCACCATCACAGACTCAGCCTCTATCTCTATTGGCTGATTGGCATCCTCAGATAATGCAAAGACAAAAGTTGAGAAAAATAAAGCCATTAGTAAAATCATTTTATTCATAAATCGCTACAACCTCATCTGATAATTTAAGTTTCTTAGAAATAGCATCATAATGCATTTTTTTTGCCTTTATGTCAACAGTGCTTGATTGAAAACGACTTGGTGAATCTGACTTAAAAATTTCACCACCATTTGACTGGTCAATGATCAAATCATAGCTCTTAAGTGTACTTCCATATTCATCCAACACATCAACATTACCAAGAAGTCTTGTGAGCTCTGAATTCATATCAATATCGATACCGTTGTCAGCATTGACAATATTTTGATTTGAGCGATAGACAGTAGCCTCTTTACTCATATATTTTTTTTCACCATCCGCTTGATTAATAAATAAATCCTTTGTATCAATTGTTGCTCCCGTGTCTTGAAGAATCTGAACCTCGCCATTCAAATTCATTATGTCTTTATCAAGATCCATATCCATACCCTGAGCAATAATTTTTGCAGTTTCGCCCTGATATATAATCTTGCGGTTACTGTTGATTTGACCATCTTTAACAATCAACAGTTCCGTTTCAATCTCATGAGAAATCCCGCTGACAGTTTTAATATCAACCTCTCCTATAAAGTGAATCGAACCTGATTTAAAAATAACTGCACGATTAGATTGCAAGGTTAAATTCTCCTTTTGAAATTCGTCAAAAGTTGTTACTTTGACAGTTTCAAGCTGAACTGGAGTGTTCTTATAACTTTTATACACATCTGCCTCAATAGTATGCAATAAAACTTGATCATTTGAATACTCCTTGATAATAAAATTATCTATTTTTTCAAGATATGGTGTATCTGTATTCTGAACATCGACAAAGTTTGCTTCAGATGTGGATTTTTTCAAAACAGAAATATTTAAAAAATTATCTTGAAATATCCAAAGAATAGCAACCAAGACTATAATGAAAATTATAAGCGATTGAATTTTCTTAGTTTGAAAAAGTCCCATACTATGCTAAATAAAAGAATACAAGGGTTGTACGGAATTACTCCAGACAAAGACCTTAATATCGACCTTATTGAGAATGCAATTAAAAAACATAATATCAAAATTCTCCAATACCGCAGAAAAGCAGTAAACATAAAAAATAAGGCAGAAGAAGCAAAAAAACTGCTTAATCTATGCTTAGAACATAATACTTTATTTATAGTCAATGATGATGTGAACCTTTGCGAGAAAGTAGGCGCTCATGGGATTCATATAGGCCAGGGTGACCTAGATACAAAATCTGCTCGAGAGATACTGGGAGATAAATTTATTATTGGCGTGACTTGCCATAATAGCTTGGAACTTGCTCTTGAAGCTGAACAAAATGGTGCTGATTATATTGCTTTAGGCTCGATCTTTAAATCAAAAAATAAGCCAAAAGCTATTCATTGCTCTCTTTCAAAAGTTGAAGAAATCAAAAAAAATATTTCTATCCCTATCGTAGGCATTGGAGGTATTAATCTAAAAAATCAACACCATGTATATCAATCTGGATGCAGCTCAGTTGCAATGATTGATGGTCTGTTTAGGGAGTAGGTCTATGGCTATTTTGATATGAATAACCGCCCCTCAAACCTTTTTTTGACAGAACTAATTGCCATAATTGATTTCTTCTAGAACGAAAAGTGCCGGCACACATCAACAAGTAATACTCCCACATACGCTTAAACCTTTCATCATATTTATCTTTCAAACTATCATAGTTTTTTTGAAAATTTTCATTCCAAGCCATAAGAGTTGGGTCATAGTCTTGGCCGAAATTATGCCAATCCTCTATAACAAATAAACCTTCTAAAGATTTGCTTATCTGTCCAGGTGACGGAATCATGCCATTAGGAAATATGTATTTATTTGTCCATGGATCTGTTGATCTTGACGGAGTATTTCTTCCAATCGTATGAAGCAAGAAAAGCCCATCATCATGTAGACATCTTCGAGCAATCTCCATGTAACTTCTGTAGTTTTTGTATCCTACATGCTCGAACATTCCAATGGAAACGATTGAGTCATACTTAGTATTTAACTCCCTGTAGTCCTTTAATTCAAATGTAGTTTCCAGGCCCTTACAAGATTGCTCAGCATATTCCATTTGCTCTTTTGAAACAGTCACTCCATGAACACTCACCCCATAGTTTTCAGCAGCATACTTAGCAAAGCCTCCCCAACCACAACCAATTTCGAGAACCTTCATTCCAGGCTTCAAATGGAGTTTTCTACAGACTAAATCTAATTTATTGACCTGTGCTTGATCTAAATTTTCAGCATTTTTCCAATAGCCGCATGAGTAATTCATTCTTTGATCAAGCATTAACGAAAATAAATCATTACCAGTATCATAATGCTTCTTACCAACAATATAAGCCCGCTTTTTAGACTGGGCATTTAAAAAATAGGCTTTTAAAACATGTATAAGAAAAGCTGGATTATTAACTTTAACTTGTTTATCAATGCTACCTCGTAGCATTTGGTAACAAAATTGGTCTAATGCTTCACAGTCCCACCAACCATCCATATAGCTTTCTCCAAGCCCTAAAGACTTTCCAGATAAGACGCGAGAATAAAAAAGTTTATTATGTACTTGAATATCGAACGGACGTGAGCCATTGACCTGAATATCAACTGACTCCAATAGCTTGCTTAATGTTTCTTTAAAATCAGCCAAATCTTAAAAATACCTTGCCCCATTTCGAATAAATCTTACCATAGAACAAATCAATATGGAACTGCTCCGTGCATAGAAATAGTCTATATTTAGGCTTTTGATTGGATAAATGATGTGATACTTAAAAAGAAAATTATCAGAAACCAAATGAAGGACCAGCCAGCCATACTAAGCCCAAAAAACTGCCATGTTATCTCCGCACAATTTCCATCACCCATAAATAATGCGGTTAGTACATCAGCAAAAGGAAAAACTTCGATAATGTATTCTAGAGGTGGGCCACACAATGGAACCTCATCTTCAGGAAGTCCTTGTAACCATACTTGACGACCTGAAATCCAAATTCCTGCTAAGGAAAAAATTGATAAAAAAAACGAATATACTCTACTTGCAGTAGCCCCTGGATTATGCAAAAAAGAGACAAAAGAGCTTAAGCCAATTAGGCAATAGAAAAACTGTTGAGTAATACACAGGGTGCATGGCTCAAGTCCTAAAATTTTCATACTGTATGCAGCATAGCCAAGAAGTGATCCAACAATTAGAAAAATGATTAGGTGAACTTGACGAGCTGTATACTTAGTAATTGAATAACTCATAGAAATTTCCTTAATTTTTTTCCTCTCCGTACCTTGCAACTCTCTCTGGATCGTCTAGCTTTGGCCTTGAAAAAAACCCATTAACCATCGGTACAAAAAACTCTAAAGGCTTTGATTCATAATTGGGATCAAAGCAATTTTGGTCATAATCATGACAAAATCTTACTGCATCGTCATACCATGGGTTGTTAATAAACACTTCTCTTGCATTTCTATCGCCACCCGAGTGATGAGCGTAATAGTACATCTGAAATACGCCATGATGCTTAACAATCCAATAGATTTTCTCTGAGACAAATGGTCTAAGAATAGCTGCAGCCATTTCAGAATGAGAATACGGTGCAAGTGAATCGCCAATGTCATGAAACAAAACCGCCATCACCATTTCTAAGTCTTCTTCAGCCAAAAAAGCCCTTGTTGCTCCTTGAAGTGAGTGTTCTAATCGACTAATTTGATAGCCTGATAGACTAGAATCTATAGCCTTTAAGGCAACAATGAGTCGCGCAGGCAAATCTTGAACATATTGATTTTCGAGTTTATCAAGAAAGGCATACTCCTCTGGCGTGCCATCCTCCATACAAATAAAATTGACTTTATCCATGGCTCTCATCTTACCGTATTAATAGTTCTAAATTCTCTTAGCGCTGTCCTTGATTAACCCTGCGACATAATGAGAAAATGAATGTCTGACCATCATTAATATATTCTTTTTATGACGATAGACAAAAACAGGTGCTTGCCCAAAAGTAGTTGAAACCCCTTTTCCATCTGAAAGAGAACCCTCAAGGTCGTAACTCATCCATCGACTTAATAGTTCATTGCTTTTGTCTCCTTTAAACTCAAGAGTTCCATATGCAGCTGAACTATCAGTAATAGAAACTCCGGACGGGAGCTTAACAAACTTCCCTTCTGTTTGTTGCATTTGCTGAGTATTGAGTGAAACCCAAAACTCATCAGGACTAACCCAAAAGCACTTTAAATCGGCATCACCGGAAGTTATTTGTAATGTCTCTGGAAGCTTGATATCAAAAATATCTTTTGCTGCTTTACTATTTTTTTTAGAGTCTTTAGATGTTCTCAGGATAAGCAGAGATTTGCCTGTAACCTCTTGACAACTGATATCACCTTGATTGACTAAATAACCATCCTCATCAACGAGCGGATTAAAAGCTGATCTAAATTCAGGCTCTATATTTTCAAAACTAATATTTTTACTCATTGCCATCTACCTTTTCACCATTAATGTCATAAAAGACACTGCTTGAAACTTCACACGGTATCTCCTTCAAACCTTGCTTTTCTTGAACAATCTTCACAAGAACAGTCTCAGACATTTTCGAAAGCCCACCTTTAAGTTGAGCTAAAGCAATTGATCTTCCTAATGATGGGCTGTAATAACTTGAAGTTACATAACCTATTGAGATGCCTTTGTTGCTAATAATATGAGCACCCTCAGGAAGAACAACCTGGTCATCCTTTGTGAGAAGGCCAACCAACTGCAGTCTATCTTTTGAAATTAGAGCGGATATACTAAATGAACGACGACCAATATATGAAAATGACTTATTTTTTGCAAGAATCCAATTCATATTCACATCCATTGGTGTCATCGAACCATCGGTATCTTGACCAACAATGATGTAACCTTTTTCCGCGCGAAGAACGTGCATGGACTCAGTTCCATATGGAGTGATATTCCATTCTTTTCCCTGACGGGCAACTTCATCCCATATAAAACGTCCATAGTTTGCTTCAATGTTTATTTCATAGGCTAGTTCACCAGAAAAACTGATTCTCATAATTCTCGCCTTGACGCCACAAACAGTTCCAGGACGCCACTGCATAAACTTAAAATTCTTACTTTCAAAATCAACATCTTGACATAACTTTTTCATCAATTTACGCGCATTTGGGCCTACAACAGCAACCGTTGAAAATTGATCTGTGACGCTACTAAGGTGAACATCCAAATGACTCCATTCAGTTTGAAGCCACATTTCTAGTGTTGAATAAACACTTGCAGCGCCGCCTGTTGTTGTTGTCATAATGAAATGATTGTCATTAATACAAGTTGAAACACCGTCATCAATAATCATCCCTTTTTCATTACACATGAGGCCATAACGACAACTTCCTGGTGCTAACTTCATCCATGCATTAGTGTAGACTCTTGATAAAAACTCTCTGGCATCCTTCCCCTGGATATCAATCTTTCCGAGGGTTGAGGCATCCATCATTCCAAGAGAATTTCTTACAG
>Ga0207964_1000222_pt1 | contig 17997 bp, 18 predicted proteins | sample Knorr_S23_td_250_FD_185608 | JGI IMG/M metagenome (GOLD analysis project Ga0207964, IMG submission 185608) | Marine microbial communities from Southern Atlantic Ocean transect - Knorr_S23_td_250_ad_251m_LV_A (SPAdes) (version 2) | ecosystem: Environmental > Aquatic > Marine > Oceanic | place...
ATCGATCGCTGGTTTTTGGTGCAAATTGAAGATTTAATCAAAGAAGAATCGCACCTGCAGGGCGTTGATCTAGCCTCAGTAGACAAGGCGTTATTGCGTAGACTCAAGAGAAAAGGCTTCTCCGACAAACGCTTGGCAAGCATACTGGGCTGTAATGAACAGGCGGTTCGCGATAGACGCAAACAGCTTGAATTGCATCCAGTTTATAAGCGCGTTGATACCTGTGCTGCTGAATTTTCAACAGATACGGCTTATATGTATTCCACCTACGAGGAAGAATGCGAAGCGCAACCCAGCGATAGAGAAAAGATTCTAGTGCTCGGCGGTGGTCCCAACCGAATTGGGCAGGGTATAGAATTTGATTACTGCTGTGTACATGCGGCACTGGCAATGCGCGAAGATGGTTATGAAACCATTATGGTCAACTGTAACCCAGAAACAGTGTCTACGGATTACGATACCTCAGATCGACTGTTCTTTGAGCCAGTGACCCTAGAAGATGTATTGGAGATCGTGCGTGTTGAAAAGCCTAAAGGCGTGATAGTGCAATTTGGTGGTCAGACGCCACTTAAATTGGCGCGTGCGCTGGAAGCTGAGGGCGTGCCTATTGTGGGCACTACACCAGACGCAATTGACCGCGCCGAAGATCGCGAGCGCTTTCAGCAAATGATCGAGAAATTAGGCCTATTACAGCCCTCAAACTCAACGGCTCGCAGTACTGAAGACGCCGTGGCATTAGCCAAACAAATTGGCTATCCGCTAGTGGTGCGCCCCTCCTATGTACTGGGCGGTCGCGCTATGGAAATTGTCTACAAAGAAGACGAACTGCGCCACTATATGCGCACTGCGGTAGAAGTCTCCGAAGATTCACCCGTATTGCTAGATTTCTTCCTTCCCAATGCAATTGAAGTGGATGTGGATGCGGTTAGTGATGGTGAGCAAGTGGTGATCGGTGCCATTATGCAACATATTGAACAGGCGGGTATTCACTCCGGTGATTCTGCTTGCTCTCTACCGCCCTACAGTCTCAGTGAAGAAATTCAGGACCAGATGCGCGAAGTGTGCAAAAAAATGGCCAAAGAACTCAATGTGCGCGGCTTGATGAATGTACAGCTCGCACTTCAAGATAACAAAATCTATGTGATTGAAGTCAATCCTCGCGCATCGCGAACCGTGCCCTTTGTATCCAAGTGTATTGGCACCTCATTGGCCAAGATAGCGGCGCGTTGCATGATTGGTCAAAGCTTGCAATCACAAGGCTTTACCAAAGAAATTGTACCGCCTTACTACAGCGTCAAAGAAGCTGTATTCCCGTTTAACAAATTCCCTGGTATAGACCCGATTTTGGGGCCAGAAATGAAATCTACCGGTGAAGTGATGGGCGTTGGTGAGACCTTTGCCGAAGCCTATGGCAAGGCGGAGTTGGGTGCTAGCGATGAAATTCCCACAAAGGGTACAGCCTTTATCAGTGTTCGCGATAGAGATAAAACTCAGGTGCCCGCATTGGCTAAAAATCTCTTGGATCTGGGCTTTAAATTGGTGGCTACCACAGGTACAGCCAAAATTATAAGCGATGCAGGTTTAGAGGTTCAGCTAGTCAGCAAGGTGCAAGAGGGCAGACCGCATATTGTGGATATGATCAAGAGTGATAAAATCCACTTGATTATTAATACCACAGAGGGGCGTCAGGCAATTGCTGATTCCAGTGCTATTCGCTCTAGTGCAGAACAGCATCAAGTTTACTATACTACAACTATGGCGGGGGGCAGGGCCGTTTGTGAAGCTCTAATGTTCTCCGGCGATATTCAGGTCAGAGATATACAAACGCTCCATAAGGCGATTAGTTAATGCAAAAGATTCCGATGACAGTAGAAGGTGAAGTGGCACTGCGAGACGAGCTTGAGCGTCTTAAGAAGCACGATCGCCCCAATGTTATTCAGGCCATTGCTGAAGCTAGAGAACATGGTGATCTAAAAGAAAATGCCGAATACCATGCAGCCCGTGAACAGCAGGGATTTATCGAGGGTCGCATTCAGGATATCGAGGGCAAGCTCTCTTTGGCTCAGATTGTGGATATATCGCAAATGCCTCAGGCAGATCGGGTTATATTTGGTTCCACAGTGACCATTATCAACACCGAAACCGATCAGCAGTTGAGCTATCGTATTGTTGGCGATGATGAAGCCGATGTAAAAGATGGAAAAATTTCCTACCAATCACCTATAGCTCGCGCCTTGATCAGCAAGGAAATAGGCGATGTTGTCAATGTAATCACCCCGGGCGGTGAAGTGGAATATGAAATCGACGATGTGGTTTATTAAGCCGTATCAGCCTTGTTAAGCGTAGCTATTTCTCTAGTAAAAATAACATCAGCGCCTTTTGGGCATGCAGGCGATTTTCCGCCTCATCCCAAACCACGGAAATAGCCTTATCTTCCAATAACTCTGCGGATACTTCCTCGCCTCGGTGGGCGGGTAGGCAGTGCATAAAGAGCGCTTTATCCGCTGCCTTAGCCATTAATTCGTGGTTTACCTGAAAGCCCGCAAACTGCTGTAATCTAGTTTGTTGTTCGGACTCCTGACCCATAGAGGCAAAGACATCCGTGGTAACCAAATCTGCACCTGAGGCGGCAATGCTTGGGTCATTGGTCAGTAAAATACGATCGCCGGCGCTTTTAACCAACTCAGCATTGGGTTCATAGCCTACAGGGCAGGCGATACGCAACTGAAAATCGAACTGCATAGCGGCATTGATCCACGAGTGGCACATATTATTGCCATCGCCAATCCAAGCCACAGTTTTGCCCTGAATAGGTCCGCGCTGTTCCACATAGGTCTGCACATCTGCCAGTAATTGGCAGGGGTGAAAGCTATCGGTCAGTGCATTGATAACCGGCACCTCAGAATGCTCGGCAAAACGCTCAATCTTGTCGTGACCAAAGGTTCTGATCATAACAATATCGACCATACGCGAAATAACCCGCGCCGAGTCTTCTATGGGTTCGCCGCGTCCCAGTTGGGTGTCAGTGGGAGACAAAAACAGTGCGCTACCGCCCAGCTGTGCCATACCCGCCTCAAAGGAAACTCTGGTTCTGGTGGACGATTTTTCAAAAATCATTGCCAACACCTTGCCGGCAAGAACGGGCGACTGTTGGTTGTCGCGATGGGCTTTTTTCAGTGCAATCGCCGAATCAATCACCTGATTAAGTTCATCTGAGGTGAGATCCTGTAATCTAAGAAAATGTCTAACGGCCATAAACCTGACTCCTATTGGAAGTCTTTAATCAGTGGTGCCAAAATGTTGACCACTTGATGAGCTTGATCATCAGTCATAATCATCGGTGGCAGTAATCTGATTACCGAATCAGCGGTAACATTAATAATTAGCCCCTTTTCTAGGGCCTGTGTGTACAGAGATTTGCACGGCTTGGTCAATTCAATACCAATCATACAGCCCTGTCCACGGATTTCTTTTACATGCTCTAATCCAGCTAGCTCTTTGTTTAAGCCCTGCATAATAATATCGCCGATGGCAGTGGCTCGTTGATAGAGCTTATCTTCCTCAAGCGTGTTCACTACGGCCAATGCCGCACTACAGGCCAGAGGATTACCGCCAAATGTCGAGCCGTGGTTACCCGGTTGCATTAATCCAGAGGCCTCGCCATAAGCCAAGCAGGCGCCGATAGGGAAACCGTTGCCAAGCCCCTTGGCGGTGGTTACCACATCTGGCTGAACACCACTGTGCTGATAATAGAAAAACTTACCTGTTCTACCGTTGCCAGTCTGAACCTCGTCGAGCATAAGTAGCCATTCCTGCTCATCACAGAAATCGCGCAATTTTGTTAGATAATCGGCATCGGCAATACGCACACCGCCTTCGCCCTGTACAGGCTCAACCAAAATAGCACAGATATCAGGGTTATTTTCAGCGATAGTTTTAAGCCCCTCAATATCGTTAAAGTGACCTCGCGTAAAACCTCTAACTAGGGGCTCAAAGCCCGCTTGAACCTTGCGGTTGCCAGAGGCGGTAAGGGTAGCTAGTGTACGCCCATGGAATGCATTATCCATTACCAACACAGTGGGTAATTTAATGCCTTTCTTATGGCCGTAGAGTCGTGCAATTTTGATGGCGGCTTCATTGGCTTCGGCGCCAGAGTTGGCAAAAAACACATTGGACATACCAGAGATATGACAGAGTTTTTCCCCTAGTTTCTGCTGATTGGGGATACTAAAAAAATTAGAGCAGTGCAATAAATGGGTCGCTTGCTCGGAGATCGCCGAGATCACTGCTGGGTGAGAGTGGCCAAGACCACAGACGGCAATACCTGAGAGCGCATCCAGATATTTTTTGCCATTACTATCCACTAGCCAAGCGCCATCGCCGCTGACTAATGTCATCGCCTTTTCACCGTAGGTATTCATTAGTGATGTAGTCTCCATTTGCTATTCGCAACTCCCACCTTTTTAAAGCTAATAGAAAAAGGGCAGCGCTGCTGCCCTTGTGTTCACAGTAATTATAGAAACATTTATCAGGCACCGCAATAACAGCTATTTGGCTTATGTTTCTTTAGCTAAGTAGTGAAACAGGGTAAAATGGGTATTTACAGCAATAACTTTAGATAGGGCTTAATTCAATGGATATTATGGAAACAATTCGCGATCAAGTAGAAAATAATACAGTACTTCTCTATATGAAAGGGTCGCCCAACCAGCCGCAATGTGGTTTTTCAGCGCGCACTGTACAGGCATTGATGGCCTGTGGTCACCGCTTTGCCTATGTGGATGTATTATCTAACCCAGAGATTCGCTCTAATTTGCCGCTCTATGGCAACTGGCCAACCTTTCCGCAACTTTGGGTTTCAGGTGAGTTGGTAGGGGGTTGTGATATTGTCACTGAGATGCACGAAAAAGGTGAGCTAAAGCCTTTGATCGATCAAGCTGCTGGCGACGACGAACAGCAATAGTTATATGGTTGTTGCCAAAATCTGCGCCACAATAGGTGGCGCAGTCCCGCTATTGTCTATGCCGCGGTCTTATTGGCTAGATTCAGAGAAGTAAAACTTGCGCCACAATCTTAGGCCAAACGCCAGAGATAGAATCCATACAAACAGTTCAATCCAGTTGGGGTTGCTGTTGTAACCTACAAATCCTTTTAAGAAAACACCCACATGGCCTTTATCGTGAAGCAGGTGAGTGTATTTGCCCTTGCCGTTCAGATTATAGGAATAGAAAGCAGGGTTATCAGATTCACTTAATTCCGTTTTGGGCTTAAGAATGCTGTAGGGGCGAGCAATCTGTTCTTTGGACTCTAAGCCAATTACTTGCAAGTGATCGCCTTTAACAAAAAATTCCTCTACTTCGTGGGTGCCATAGGTCATCATTCCCGAGGCAAATACCACTAATAGCAAGCTGGTGGCTCGGAAAAAAGACTTAAGCTGTACTTTTCGTCCCTGTACTACTACGGCGTAGCCAATAGCAACCGCCAGTAACACGCCAGCGGAGAAGCCTATATAGGAAAAAGAGGCGGTCATTGAGACGCTGCCCATTAGGAAGATGGTGGTTTCAAAGCCCTCTCTAAGGATAGCGAAGAACACAATTAGAAAAATACCCCAACCGGCTTTTTCTATAGCTTGGTTGGCGTCGGCTTTAAGCGTAGCGGTTGCCCCCACCTGTTTAGACAGCCAGAAAATCACATACCAGATCAGGCCGGCGGTGGCGAACATGGCTGCGCCTTCAAACAGCGCTTCCATGGATGCGTTGCCAATCGAGTTTTTAACCCGCATCAAAATCAGTCCGACCAAGATACTGGCTATTATCGCGCTGATAACGCCAAACCATAGTTGACGAATTTCTCTCTGTAACCCCTGTTTATCTAGCAGGGTAAAAATTATCCCTACAATTAATACGGCTTCGAGACTTTCGCGAAACATAATTATAAATTCGTTCATATCAACTATATTCTCTTGAGTTTGGAGATAATACTAAAAAGTATAAGCCATATTGGTATAAGGCTCGGGGCATTTTATACCGAAAATAGCATATAAATGCAAATAGTTCTCATTAGCAATAGATAATTAAAAGCTATTTGCAAGTATTAATAGTTGCAAAGCTAAATGATAATCATTATTATTAAGGTTTAGTCTTTAATGTGCGAAATAATTTTATGGGACAAGTATCATCTTTAAAGGTATTAGCCGTATGCTGGGTTTTATCTTCATGGGTCGTTTTAGCTCAAGCCTCAGATATTGAGGAGGTTTTTGTTAGTGGTAAAGTGCTTCAAAATGATCAGGTAAACGCACTAAAAATACCGACGCTAATTATTAACGTCCCTCAATCTCTTTCGATTGTTACAGGTGAAGAAATCAATAAGAAAGGCATGAGAGAAATAGGCGATATTGCGAGATATACTCCTGGTGTCAATACCTCTCTAGGTGAGGGGCACCGCGATGCTATTGTTTTCAGGGGTGTTAGATCAACCGCTGATTTTTTCCAAGATGGCGCAAGAGATGATGTTCAGTATTACCGTTCACTTTATAACGTCGATCAAGTGGAAATTCTTAGGGGTCCAAACGCGCTTTTATTTGGAAGAGGCGGAACTGGTGGGGCGATTAATAGAGTTTCCAAGAAGGCAGTGATTGGCACCGACTTTAATATACTTGATGTTGGCTTCGATTCTTTTGGCGCTTATGATTTGGCGACTGACCTAAATTGGAATCTGACTGACACTGTTGCACTTCGACTGAATGCCCATAGCGATACATTGAAAAATCATAGAGATTTTTATGAGGGCAAAAGACTTGGTGTAAATCCAAATTTGAACATGCAGTTAACTTCAGATACTACATTGAATCTATCCTATGAATATATTGATCATGAAAGGTTTATTGATAGAGGTATTCCAACAGCAAATGGGGGGCCTGTAGAAGCTTTAAAGGATATAGTGTTTGGAGATAAAGATGGTAATGTCCACACAGTTGAAGCTTCGGTTTTTCGTGCTTCCTTAAATCATGTGTTTTCAGATTCAGCAAAAGGTAGGTTATCAATAACTTCAAATACATTTGAAAAAATGTATCAAAATACTTATGCAAATAATTATTACCCTGATACAAATACTGTTCAGATGGATGGATATAATGATCCAACGGAAAGAAGTAACCTTATTATTGCAGGAAACTTGGTTAATGAGTTTGTTATAGGAAATACATCTCACACCTTACTATCGGGCTTTGAAAGCATCGAGACAGAAAATAGTAATCGTCGTTATAATATTTACTGGACAACAAATGATTGCTCAGACAGTAACTATGATAGAGAAACATTTACTATAACCAATCCAATTAATTTTGATGTTAATGCGGATGGAGAAGCTACTGCCCTTGAGTACACCAATGCATGTGCTCTCAAAACCAGTACTGAAACTGATATAAGTGTCAGATCCTTCTATATTCAAGATCAGATAGATGTTACTGATAGTTTAATTTTAGTGCTTGGCGGGCGTTACGATACTTTTGATGTGAAAGTTGATGACATTAAAAATGTAACTTCTGCTGCAAAAGTTGATAGTGAATTTTCGCCAAGATTAGGCTTGATTTTTAAGCCCAGAGACAGTGTTTCTATCTATTACAGTTACAGTGAAAGTTTCTCGCCTAGATCAGGAGAGCAGTACAAGAAGCTTACCGGTGGAACACCAGGTTCAGGTGAAACTCTTAGACCTGACTATTTTGAGAATGCTGAAATGGGGATCAAGGTTGACTTAAGCAAAGACCTTAGCTTTACGGCAGCATACTTTGATAGTAAATCTGATAGTGCAGGATATGATGGGTCAAGCTCAAAATTTATTACTGAAAGAGCCCTTTCTGTCGACGGTGTTGAGCTAGAGCTAAAGGGGCAACTGTATGAGAATCTTAATGTAGTCTTTGGGTATAGTAATATAAATGGAGAGACATCCAGTGGTGGATTGCCAAGAGAAATTCCTGAAGCCACTTATTCATTGTGGGTAGATCACAATGTAAGCCCTAAATTTGGTTGGGCTATTGGTGTTACTCATCAAGGTAAATCAGCCGTAAAAGACAATACCCCGACGTTACTTCTTCCTAGCTATACAAGAATTGATGCGGCAGTTTATTACGCAATTTCAGATGACTTAAAGCTTCAAGCAAACATAGAAAACCTTGCGGATAAATTGTATTTCCCGCATGCCCATAGCACGCATCAGGTTGCTGTTGGGGAGCCAAGAAACGTTAGACTTTCTCTTAGTAGAAGTTTTTAATTTTGCTGGTGACAAAGGTTAAGAATCAGTAGTTAACTGGACAACACTTCTTCTGGTTCCACTTCTTTTGAACGTCAATCAGTGGGGCGGCTCTGTCGCCCCATGTTTGAATCATTAGGATAGCTCTATAGATACAATAAAAACTTTTAATTGGTTGAAAATGTACTAATGTGAAACTATCCTCCATGGATGATATTTTTTCCGGAACAAGTAACTTTATTAGATTAGGAGTAAGACTTATGGCTGTACTAGTTGGCAGGCCAGCACCAGATTTCACCGCAGCAGCGGTAACCGGTAGCGGTGATATTGTAGGAGACTTTAACTTGGCTGAAGCCATCAAAGGTAAGAAGGCAGTAGTGTTCTTTTACCCATTGGACTTCACTTTTGTATGTCCTTCAGAGTTAATCGCATTCGATCATCGTTATCAAGAATTTGCCGACAGAGGTGTTGAGGTTATCGGCGTTTCTATTGATTCGCAGTTTTCTCACAATGCTTGGCGTAATACGGCTATCAGTGATGGTGGTATTGGTCCAGTAAAATATGCATTGGTAGCCGATGTAAAACATGAGATCTGTCAGGCATACGATGTTGAGCATCCAGATGCTGGCATTGCATTCCGCGGGTCTTTTTTGATCGACGAAGAGGGTCTTGTGAGACACCAAGTGGTCAATGATTTGCCTCTGGGTCGCAATATTGATGAAATGTTGCGTATGATTGATGCCTTAGATTTCCACCAACAGCATGGTGAAGTGTGCCCTGCTGGCTGGAATAAAGGTGATAGCGGTATGAAAGATACCCCAGAAGGTGTTGCGGCGTACTTATCTGAGAACGCTGATAAACTGTAATTCCTTGTGGATTGATCAAGCACCCGCGTTAACCGTGGGTGTTTGATCTTATTCCAGACGACCTTTCCAACCCGGTTGGATAGTATCGGTTATAACTTCAAATTTACCCTCTTTGCGGTCATCAAAGTACCTGTCCAGTGTGGCTCGCACTACCGGAAAAGCCAGATTTGCCCAAGGTATTTTATCTTCATCAAATAGTGCTACTTCGGTTGATTCAGGGCTGGGACCAAAATGGTGGCTAGCCAATTCGGCGCGAAAAAACATATAAACCTGATCTATATGGGGAATATCGTACACCGCGTAGAGAGAGGGGTCGACAACCTCGGCATTGGTTTCCTCCGCGCATTCTCGCACTGCACCCTCAAGGGTCGATTCGCCATTTTCTAGAAAGCCCGCGGGCAGTGTCCACAAGCCCATTTGCGGTTCAATGGCGCGCTTACAGAGTAAGATCTGGCCATTATGCTCAGGTATGATGCCGGCTATTATTCGTGGGTTTTCATAATGTATGCTGTGGCAATGATCACAGACAGACCGCAGTCTGTTGTCACCCTCGGGAATTTTTTGCGAAACCCTATTGCCGCAGTTGGAGCAGAAATTCATAAAACGCTTGTTCCTTAATAATGACATTTTATACTGAGTTAGCTCTATAATGCATCAATGCTAGCAACAATCAAACAGCGGTTAAAAAACTATCCAATTATTCATGCTGAGCTTGCATCGAATCAGCAAGGATCGGTGGCTGCTGTATTGCTGGTTTTACACGGTGATGCCAATAATCCCAAATTAGTGCTTACGGAGCGTGCTAAACATCTAAGTAATCACGGGGGAGAGGTGGCATTCCCCGGCGGTATGCGGGATATGGATGATGCTAATCTGCTGTCTACGGCGCTGAGAGAGACGCGTGAAGAAATTGGTCTTTTACCTTCTCAAGTTGAGCCTATAGCTATGTTGCCCAATCAATCGCCACGCCGTGGCAATATACAGGTAACACCCTTTGTAGCTTGGGCTGAGTCGCCTTTTACATTGGTACCTGACTCTAGTGAGATTGCCTCGGTTTTCCATTTGCCCCTCGATATTGCTGCGCAGATAGATAACTACAAGTATTTTGAATTGGCAGAAGCGTCTATTTTATTTCCCTATTTAGAGTATCGTGGCTATAAAATTTGGGGGTTTACCCTCAAGGTGATTGTAGATATGCTAAATACGACCATTGATGCAGGTATTAAACTGCGTTATCCGACTTTTTTGGATTGAAACTAGTTTTGCAACAGATCACTTCACCCTGTATATCGCTCTGTCGTCTCGATGATCAAGATATCTGCATTGGTTGCTATAGAACCGCCGAGGAAATCCGTGCATGGGGCTATTTAGATGAAGATCAAAAAATAGAAGTCCTCGACTATTGTGCCGATAGAAAAAACAAGCAGAGTATTGATTGATAAAGCTATCTAGCCGCTAGTCATCCAGTTGCTGATTGGGCTTAAAGCAAATAGCCGAGGCTTTTTTAACTCTGGTGCCGTCAATTTCTATGGTTTCAAATCTGAAACGATCTATAGTGAAGCTAACATTGCCGTCGGGAATGCTCTCCAGTTGCTCAAGCACCAATCCATTCATGGTTTTGGGGCCATTTAGCGGCAAGTTCCAATCAGTAGCCTTATTGATTTCGCGAATGGTTGCACTGCCATCAATAAGGTAGCCACCATCTTTCTGGGCTATAACTTCTTCTGTTTCATCGGCTTCGTTAGTGGTGAAGTCGCCGACGATTTCTTCGAGTATATCCTCGAGAGTCACCAAGCCCTGTACCTCACCGTACTCATCAACCACCACGGCAAAGCGGCTGCGCATCTTTTTGAAATTTAAAAGCTGTGTAGTCAGTTTAGTGCTTTCGGGTATAAAGTAGGCTTCATCCGCAAAGCGTTTAATGGCTTTGTGAGTGATGGTATCCGCGCGCAATAGATGATTGGCTTTGCGCACATGAAAAATTCCGACAATATTATTGATATCTCCCATATAGACCGGTTGCCGCGTGTATTCGCAGGATAGAATCTGTTCCATCAATATATCTATATTGTCTTCTAGATTCAGTCCGCTCACCTCATTGCGGGGGATCATAATATCTTCCACTGTCATATTATCCAGATCGAGAATGGCGCGTAGCATACCCTGATTGCTATCAGAGAGTTTATGGCCTGAGATATCCACCAATGATTTTAATTCCTCTGTATCTAAACTGTCGTCGCGATCCTTATTGGGGTCAAAGCCAAGAACAGAGATAAAGGCATTGGTTAATTTATTAATTGACCATACCAATGGATTGAAAAGCTGCAGTAGGGGCTTGAGGATGTGGCTGGCTTTAAAAGCGAACCATTCCGGATTTTGTGCGGCAATAGTCTTAGGTGTTACTTCAGAAAAAACTAGCAACATAATGGTCAATGACGCAGTTGCCACCCAGGGTGCCGCCGCCTCACCTACATAATAAATAGCCAGCATATTGGCGACAATCGCGGCGAGAATATTGATTGCATTATTGACGATCAAGATCAGGCCGATAAGCCGATCCGGTGTGCTCAATAACTTGGCAGCTCGGCGGGCGCCGGCGCTTTTTTTACGTTGATGTCGAAGCCTGTAGGGGTTGAGAGACATCATGCTGGTTTCTGAGCCGGCAAAAAAAGCCGATAGAATTAGCAGAAAAAATAGCACGGACCAAAGGAACAGTGGATGAGAACCTTCCAAAAATTTAACGCCTCTAAAACTTATTGATTAGTATGTTGAAGGAGATTTTTTAATTTGGCAACTGACTTTTATGAAATTAAAACAAATTCGATCACAAATTTGCTGCCAATATAGCCTAACAATATTGCCGTGAATCCGATCCAGGTCCAATTTATCGCCTTTTGGCCCCGCCAGCCCCGATAATGCCTGCCGAAAATAAGCACGGCGTAGACTGACCAAGCCACTATGCTAAAAGTTACCTTATGGATTAATTGTTGGGCAAAAAAGTCGTCGTAGACCAAAAAACCACTGAGTAGTGATAGGGTTAGAGCTATTTCGCCGATCCAAATAAGTTGGAACAGTAATGTTTCCATGGTCTCCAGAGCGGGCAAAGTGCGCATCAGGGTATTTTGATGTTTATTTTTTAACTGCCAGTTTTGATAGCCGGTAACCAGCGCTTGCAGGGCGGCTATGGCTAGAAAGCTATAGGCCAGAATAGAAATTAAAATATGTGCTTGCAGGTCGAATGGAATCAGTAAAATTGGCTTAGTACTTGGGCTTAGCAGGGCCATAAGCAAAGTAACAGCCGAGATGGGAAATAGGGCTAAATACAGGCTGTGTATAGGTTTACTGATTCCACTTATCCAAACTAGGCTATTGATAACCAGTGCCAGTAGCGACAGTATTTTAAGCAGGCTTAGGTCTAGCCCGCCGTTGTGGAATAGCAGTCCGAATGCCGCCAAGCCATGTAGCACTATAGCTATGGCGGCATAAGTTTGCAGCAGGGTGCTTTTAGGGCTGTGTTTGTGGCGCAACTTAATGATATGGTTTAACCACCCAAACAGGTATAGCGCAACAGCGCCTAAGCCCAGTACAAAATTGGTCATAATTTATTCCACAATTATTTGTCTCAAGTTTGGCACATTAAGCAGTCTAGGTGAAGTCTGTTACTAAAATGCTGATATAATAGACCCAGTAAATTCAGTTTTTGGAAGTCCAGAAGATGGCAATGTTTGAAAATTTAAGTGAGCGACTGTCCCAGAGTCTTAAAAAGATTTCCGGCAAAGCCAGTCTCAGTGAAAACAATATTCAGGAGACCTTGCGCGAAGTGCGAGTGGCACTGCTTGAAGCCGATGTCGCACTGCCAGTGGTAAAAGATTTTGTCGAGCTGGTAAAACAGCGCGCGGTGGGCCGTGAGGTCAGTAGCAGTTTAAATCCTGGGCAGCAGTTCCTGAAAATTGTACAGGCTGAGTTAGAGAGAGTGATGGGAGAGAAAAATGAATCTCTCAAGCTCAATGCGCAACCGCCAGCTGTTATCCTTATGGCGGGCTTGCAAGGTGCGGGTAAAACTACATCTGTGGCCAAGCTTTCGCGCTATCTAAAAGAGCGTGAAAAGAAAAAAGTGATGGTAGTTTCAGCGGATGTATACCGACCTGCAGCCATAGAGCAACTAAAGACCTTAGCCTCAGAAGTGGGTGCCGAATTTTTCCCCAGCACAGAGGATCAACAGCCGGTCACAATTGTTAATAATGCAATAGCCGCGGCTAAAACTAAATTTGCCGATGTCTTGATCGTAGATACTGCGGGTCGTCTTGCCGTGGATGAAGAGATGATGGCTGAGATCAAACAGATTCATCAGGCATCTACGCCGGTGGAAACACTGTTTGTTATCGACGCAATGATCGGTCAGGATTCGGTAAATACAGCCAAGGCATTTAATGAGGCATTGCCATTAACTGGGGTTATCCTCACTAAGATTGATGGTGACGCTCGTGGTGGTGCTGCACTTTCGGTGCGTCATGTTACAGGTAAGCCGATTAAGTTTTTAGGTGTGGGTGAAAAAACTGATGCCCTAGAGCCATTTCATCCAGAGCGTATCGCCTCGCGCATCCTAGGTATGGGTGATGTACTCAGCTTGATAGAAGATGTTGAGCGCAAGGTCGATAAAAAGAAAGCTGAGAAGTTAGCTAAAAAAGTAGCCAAAGGTAAGAAATTCGATCTTGAGGATCTGCGTGAGCAACTTCAGCAGATGAAACAGTTGGGTGGCATGGAAGGGCTGATGGATAAACTGCCCGGCATGGGCAATATGGCGCAGTTGACCCAGCAGAAAGATGTGACGGGTCAATTTAGCAAGATGGAATATATTATTGATTCGATGACGCCAAAAGAGCGCGCCAATCCCGATATTCTCAATGGCTCCAGAAAAAGGCGTATTACTCAGGGTTCCGGCACCAGTATTCAAGACCTGAATCGACTGTTAAAGCAACATAAGCAGATGGGTAAGATGATGAAAAAAATGAAGGGTAAGGGCATGCAAAATATGATGCGCAGCTTAGGCGGCGGTATGCCATCAGGCGGAGGGCTTCCTCCGGGAGGATTCCCTAAGCTGTAGGTAGAAACTAGGGCTCGGTTTGTCATTCAATTTGAATAATTAAAGCCGGTGAATAAAGTGGTTTCCTTTCAACTTCATTTCGCGTAATATACCGCGCCTTTCTTGGGGTTGCGCTATTTTTGGGTAGCGTGGCAAAAGTGCAAGATTAAATAGATAACGTTGGGCGTTAAAAGCGTCTCAGAACAGGGTATCAGTAAATGGTAACAATTAGATTAGCTCGCGGTGGCTCAAAGAAGCGTCCTTTCTACCACGTCACGGTTTCGGATTCGCGCAAAGCGCGTGATGCGCGTTACATAGAGCGTATTGGGTTCTTTAATCCTATTGCTCGAGGTGGTGAGGAGCGTCTGCGTATTGATTTAGATCGTGCTACCTATTGGCAAGGTCAGGGTGCTCAGATCAGTGATCGCGTATCGGCGTTGCTTAAAGAGGCAGCTACTAAGCAAGCAGCTTAGAGAATCCTTTTCCTGTGAGCAATTCAGAGATTGTTCGGGGAACCCTAGTTGTTGGGCGTATTGCCGCCGTCTTTGGTGTGCGCGGATGGGTGAAAGTCGTATCTTTCACTGAGGATCCGGAAAAGATTTTTGATTATCAGCCTTGGTTGGTTGGTGATGATATGGGGTTTCAATCCATCGAAGTGGATGAATGGAAAAGCCATGGCGATGGCTTGTTGGCTCATATAAAAGGTATAGATGATAGGGATATCGCACGCACTTGGTGTCAAAAAGATATCAGGGTAGATGTGGCATTACTTCCTGAGCTGGATAATAGCCAATTCTATTGGCATCAACTTGAGGGTCTAGTGGTGTACAACCACTTTGATGAGACTGTTCAGCGACTGGGGACAGTGACTTCATTGTTAGAGACAGGCGCCAATGATGTGTTGGTGATCAAAGGAGATGCTGAGAGTGCTGATTGCAGAGAGCGGTTAATACCTTATTCTCAGCAGTATGTACTGAGTGTGGATTTAAAAGTGCAACGTATAGATGTGGCATGGGATCCTGATTTTTAGATAAATGATATCGGCAACAGGCGTCTGGTTATGAAAATAGCATTGATTACTCTGTTTCCAGAAATGTTTGAAGCACTGACAGATTATGGTGTTAGTGGTCGAGCAGTTAATCAGGGGCTACTAGAAGTCTCCAGTTTTAATCCTAGAGATTATACTGAAGATGTCCATGCAACAGTTGATGATCGTCCCTATGGCGGTGGACCTGGGATGGTTCTGATGATCGAGCCGTTACGCAGGGCGATACAAGCGGCTAGACAATGGATTCAAGGTGAACCATTAGTGGTTTACCTATCTCCGCAAGGTAAAGTTTTGGATCAGGTTGCTGTGAATAATATGGCAACCGAACAGTCGATAATTCTGATAGCTGGGCGTTACGAAGGCGTAGATGAGCGACTGATTCAGTTGGAAGTAGACCAGGAGTGGTCGATTGGGGACTATGTTCTCAGTGGCGGCGAAATACCCGCTATGGTAGTGATGGATGCACTTATTAGGCAGTTGCCTGGTGCGTTGGGACATAGTGACTCGGCAAGTCAGGATTCTTTTGCCGATGGATTGTTAGATTGTCCGCACTACACGCGACCTGACTGCTACGAAGGACTGGTGGTCCCAGAGGTTTTACTCTCGGGTAACCATGAAAAAATTAGACAGTGGCGATTACAGCAATCGTTACTGAGGACTAAGCAACGAAGACCGGATTTGATGGAATCGCTGGAGCTCGATAATGAGCAGACAGCCCTACTTAGGGAAATGAGTGATGCGCTGGCAGATGATGGCAAAGGATAGAGCCATCCTCTCTGTACAGAGCTCTAAAGCAGGTGGCTTGCCACCAACCAATGTAAATTGAGGAGCAAAATGATGACAAACAAGACCCCAATAATTGCTGCCCTTGAAAAAGAGCAGATGACTAAACAGATTCCTGATTTTAGTCCAGGCGATACAGTAGTAGTTCAAGTTAAGGTTAAGGAAGGCAACCGTGAGCGTCTACAGGCTTTTGAAGGCGTAGTATTAGCCAAGCGTAATCGCCAACTAAATTCATCTTTCACTGTGCGCAAAATATCCAATGGTATTGGTGTGGAGCGGACATTCCAAACCTATAGCCCGCTAGTAGATAGCATTGAGGTCAAGCGTCGGGGTGCTGTGCGCCGCGCCAAGTTGTACTATCTTCGCGAGCGTTCAGGCAGATCGGCACGAATCAAAGAGAAGTTGGCAAAATAATTATCCAAAGGCGACCATAAGGTCGCCTTTTTTTTGGCTACTTAACACTGGAAAACATCTGTATAGCGTCTATGCTTAACCTATGGGACTTTAAAGATGAGCGATCATTAATGAAAATTTTTAAGCTTAATGACTGGGGGCGCTAGATGATTTATACTGTAATGAATAGAGTATATAAACTTAATCAATATGGTTTATGTAAAAGTGTTTTGAGCTTAACGCAAGGACATGGTGAACGTTGATGCATATTCTTATTGTAGATGATCATGCCTTTGTTTGTGAGGGACTTAAGGTTACTTTGACTAATCAGTTAGATAATGTCGAAGTGACTACTACTGAGCGCGGCGAAGAGGTAATGTCGATTCTTGGTCGCGAGGAAATTGATCTAATTATTTTAGATCTGTTTATGCCCGGTGGTTATGGTGGCTTTGGATTGATTGGGTTACTCCATGAGCGCTACCCTTTGCTACCTATTATTGTGCTCTCTGCCTCTGAAAATTCGACACATATTAAAAAATGTTTGGAGTTAGGTGTTACAGCCTTTGTGACCAAATCAGCGCCTAAGGATACATTGTTCGAAGCTATATCTAAGGCTATGGTAGGTGAGCAATTTGTTCCCAAATATTTGATTGAGTCGGTTCCTGAGGTAGCTAGAGTTATTGATGAGGTAGATTCTGGTGCTGATGTTGAGATTATCGCTGAGCTGATCACTGACCGGCAGATGGATATTTTGCGCTGTATTAGTCGTGGCCACTCAAACAAGAAGATAGCACGAGAACTGGATTTATCTGAGAATACGGTGAAGGTTCATGTAAGCGCTATGTTGCGCTCGCTAGGTTTGACTAACCGTACTCAAGCGGGAATTTTAGGACAAAAACTGGGTCTGGTTGAAGCTGGCAATTAGGGTTTGGATCTTTAAAATTCCGGTTCTCGTAAATTTTAAGCAAAAAATATAAATAACCAATGCCAAACCCCTTTCGTCGTGAGACGTTGGGGTGGCTTTTATGAGGAAGTAAAGCAATGAAACTAAAAATAATAAATATTCTTATCCATGGTGTTGTGTTTTCGATGCTTAGTTTTTCTGTTGCTGCCGAACCGGTAATTACAGAGGATGATTTGTTTGCGGAAATCGACACAGTGTCCGGTGTTATTCATATGCGTCAGACGTTGCAACAGGTGCCGGCGGCGGTAACCATTATCGACAGAAAAACCATAGAGGCCTCTGCTGCGGTTGATGTGGTGGATTTATTTCGCCTAGTACCGGGATTTCAGGTGTATTTTGATCATGCCAATAAGCCAGGTGTTACCTATCATGCCTTGGGTGGTGATTTTCCGCGCAGATTAGAAGTAAAGGTGGATGGTCGCTCGGTTTATGAGTCTATTTTCTCTTCTGTAGAATGGAATACATTGGGCATTGGTTTAGATGATATTGATTATATAGAAGTGGTGCGCGGCTCTAATGCCCCAGCCGATGGCAGTAACGCATTTCTGGCATCGATCAATATTGTAACCCGTTCATCCCTAATGGATGATGGCTTAAGTGTGCGCACTCAATT